>Ga0192239_1019_pt1 | contig 61744 bp, 45 predicted proteins | sample Koala_Koa27_G3_FD_131231 | JGI IMG/M metagenome (GOLD analysis project Ga0192239, IMG submission 131231) | Enriched cells from koala feces incubated with labeled cellulose particles, San Francisco Zoo, California, United States - Koala_Koa2-7_G3 ... | reverse complement strand
TCAGGAAACGGGCAGTGTCCACTTGCACCAACAGGGTATTCAAGTCAGTAAGAAAATCGAGTTGAACAGAATTCCCCTCCTCCAATTCCACTCTCATCTTGGCATCCTTACACAACTGCACCATATCATACTCTTGCACATTAAACTTCATCATGCCTGATTCCAAACGTGAAAGATCAAGAATATTAAATATCAAATTGATCAACTGCTCAGAATTTTGCCGGATAATCGTTGCATATTCCTGCTGCTGTTCCATGGTCAGATCATTTCTTTGGCAAAGATAATCAGAAAGTGTCACAACTGAGTTAAGAGGCCCACGAATTTCATTCGTGATATTATGAAGAAAGACTTCTTTCATCTTATCAGCTGCTTTAACTACAGCATACGACTCACGCATTTCATGCTCCGACTTTGCCAGTTCCCGATAAATCCGGGATACACGCAATACTCCCCAAACAAGTAAAATTACAAATAAAGATGCACCGCCTACTGCTATCTGCCAAAAACGCTTTGCGCCGATTTCTTTCTCTAACAGAGCTTTCTGTATCCTATAATTAGCCTGAACAGTCTCCTCATTCATACGCAACGTAGCCTTATTGATAGAATCACATTTCAGCACAGCCACTCTATATGTTTCAGCAGCTTCTTTATACCGCCCTGCATCAACATAAGCATCTCCCATAATTCTACGTATATCCATCTCATACATGGGCTGAGTGCCTTTAAAGGCAGCCAATGTCAACTCAAATTGTGGGAAACATTTACCCCAATCTTTCGTTATATAGTAATAGCCCGCCCATGAAAAATTATAAGCAATTACAGTAGAGAGAAAAGAGTCATCATTGTAGAACTTTGCAGCTTCATCCAGATGCTTCTTCAGATTAGGAGCATCCTCAACAGCCAGATAAATTTTACAATACATTAATTCTATTTCCAAGATTTTACCCCTATAAGAATCAAGCATCGCAGGCTGCTCCTTTATGATACCATCAATGATTCTCCGTTGAGTCTCCAATTCCGCTATCATTTCAGGATATTTATTAAACAAATAATAAGCACTCGTTAAATATTGATGAACCATTAGCTCATCCTCCGTGGAAAGTGAAGTTAACTCCACTGCTTTTTTATAGCATTCAATCGCTTTTTCGTAGTTCCGGGCAAACACATACGCTTTACCCTCTGTCACATAAGACAGAAATACGCCCCGACTGTCTTTCAGGCGAATAGCCTCTTCACGCATCTTCTGAGATTCGAGAATCGCTGATTCCGTATCACCTCTGCTTCCCTTAAGTTGAATCATGTAATGTAATGCAGAGAAGTAATTATCATATAGCTTACAGCGATAACAAACTTCCTTCAGCAGAGCTAATGCTTTATCCATATTTTCACCATCCAGCCTGAAAGTGTAATAACGGAAATATTCGTAACGAAGTGCCAGTTCGCTTTTCACATCTTTCATGCTTATTGCAGAGGTTAATGCCGAATCAAGCAATTCAGCCGACCAATCTTTATCAATATTGCGTACAAAGACATCTTTCAGAAATTGTGTCCGGGCAGTATCTACAGGCATTGACTGATAAATCTGGAAGATACTATCACGCAAATGCTTATCGTCCGTATCCTGAGTAGCAGCAAACGACATTGAACTGACCACACAAAGCAATATAAAAACCAGCTTTTTCATCGTACCATCTCCTGCTTTAAAGGATGAATAAATACAAACCTGGCACCGGCAGTATAACCGGAATCTACCCAAATTTCACCTCCCAATCGTTTAATAATCAGTTTGCAGATGGACAACCCCAAGCCTGTACCTTGCACTCCCTCATTTAGTTTTTCAAACCGACCGAAGATCGTGCTTTGCTTTTCAAGAGGAATACCACAGCCGGTATCTGTCACCGAGAACTCGGCAAAGCCCTTTTCATCCAAGCGTAATGCAAGTGTGATACTTCCTTCTTTCGTAAACTTAGTAGCATTAACCAGTAAGTTCACCAACATTTGCTGCAAACGTCCCTGATCTGTCTCTATCTCCAATGAAGCCAATTCTGTTTCAAAACGAATATCAGCCGATGTCTGTTTGATATTATCCAACATCTTCACCACATTGCGGCAAAGAACTACAACCTCATGTGTAGTGATACTGAACTTCATATTCGCTACATCCAGACATGAAATATCCACGACATCATTGATCAATTTAAGCAGCAATTCCGAGTTCAGTTGAATTACATCATTGCACTGTGTACGGGTAGCCTCATCAATTCCCGGTGTAGTCAACACCTCCGAAAAACCTGCCAATGCATTCAGTGGAGTCTTGATTTCATGACTCATATTGGAAAGGAACAAACTCTTATTACGAATGGATTCTTCCGCCAAAAACTTAGCTTTCTGGAGTTCATCCTTGGAATGAAGTAACTTCTTCCCTACCTTCTTCAGATAGAAGAAACCACCCAATAAAGAGACTGCAAGGAATAAGATTATTATAAAAGAAAGCTGTAATATATGCTTTTGCTGTGTACTGTTTTGCAACTCCAGTTCATCGATGGGATAATCTTTACGCATATCTTCCACACGCTCACCGGCATACACACGAAACAAGGAGTCACCTATCACTATCATCTTACTATACAAATGGGCGGCATCTTCGTATTCTCCCTCCCCCATCTTCTGTTCAGCATTTTGCCAATACAAGCTATCCACTATTACCTCTTCCGCACAAAGAGATGATGGTAGTCCGGGCAAGACAAATATCAATAATAATATAAGTAGTTTCATTCCATCAATTGCGTGTATTATCTGCAAAGATAACCTTTTAGAAAGAAGGATAGCCATTGAAATACAAAAAAAAGAGACGCCCCAAGAGTATTAATTCTCTTGAAACATCTCTTTTATTGACTATTGTAGACTACTACTTACTTAATTAAGTCTTTCCCTGTCATATCAGCCGGCTGTGCCATGCCCAGGATATGCAGAATGGAAGGAGCAACATCTGCCAAAACACCATTCTCGACTTTAGCATTCTTATTCTCCGTTACATATACAAAAGGAACCGGATTCAAAGAGTGAGCAGTATTCGGAGTACCATCTTCGTTCAGTGCATGATCTGCATTACCGTGGTCAGCAATGATAATAACTTCATAATCGTTAGCTTTAGCTGCTTCTACGGTATCTTTCACACATTCGTCGATAGCTTTCACTGCTTTCTCAATGGCGTCATAGATACCGGTATGTCCTACCATATCACCATTTGCATAGTTCACAACAATGAAATCAAACTTCTGAGTGTTAATAACTTCTACTAATTTATCCTTTACCTCGTAAGCACTCATTTCCGGTTTCAGGTCATAAGTAGCTACTTTCGGAGACGGAACCAAGATACGTTCTTCAGCATCATACGGAGTTTCACGACCACCGTTGAAGAAGAAAGTTACGTGAGCATACTTCTCTGTTTCAGCAATGTGCAATTGAGTTTTGCCTTGAGCTGCCAGATATTCGCCCAATGTATTCTGAACATTTTCTTTATCGAAAAGGATATGTACACCCTTGAATGATGCATCATACGGAGTCATACAATAATACTGCAAGCCCGGAATAATATGCATACCCTGTTCAGGCATATCCTGTTGAGTCAGCACTACTGTCAACTCTTTTGCACGGTCGTTACGATAGTTGAAGAAGATAACTACATCACCTTCTTTAATCGTTCCATCGAAGTTACCATTTACAATCGGCTTGATGAATTCATCCGTTACACCTTCGTCATAAGACTCCTGCATAGCCTGAACCATATCAGTGGCAACTTTACCTTCACCGTTTACCAGCAAATCATAAGCTACCTTCACACGTTCCCAACGTTTATCACGGTCCATTGCATAGAAACGGCCTACGATAGAAGCAATCTTGCCTGCCGACTTTTCACAATGTGCAGTCAGTTGCTCAATAAAGCCCTTGCCACTCTTCGGGTCAGTATCACGACCATCCATGAAACAGTGAACGAAAGTATTGTCCACACCATATTCTTTAGCAATATCGCAAAGCTTGAATAAGTGGTCGAATGAGCTGTGAACACCACCATTGGAAGTCAATCCCATGAAGTGAATATTCTTACCGTTTTCTTTAGCATAAGAGAAAGCAGAAACAATTCCCGGATTCTTCAGAATGCTATTGTCGGCACATGCGCGGTTAATCTTTACCAGATCCTGATATACGATACGTCCGGCACCGATATTGAGGTGACCTACTTCCGAGTTACCCATCTGACCGTCAGGCAAACCTACATTCTCACCGCTTGTCTGAAGCTCTGAATGAGGATATGTAGCCAGCAGACTGTCCCAGTACGGAGTAGGTGTATTGAAAATCACATCGTCTTTATCCTGATCGCCGATACCCCAGCCATCAAGAATCATTAAAAGGGCTTTCTTACTCATAATATTAATTGATTTTAAATGTACAATCTTTAACCTCTGCAAAAACGTTCTTTAAAGAGAGAACGATTTTTCCGGCTGCAAAGGTACAAAAAAGCATGGTTAAAGCGTACTGTTTCAAATGATTTATGTACTTTTGCCACGCTTTAAAAAAACAAAAAACAAGAAATATGGACGATTCAAACCCACGAACGTGCAATAGTATTTATAATTAAAGCGAACGGAGACGTTGCTCGCAATGCCTCGGTTCGTCCCTAAAGAAAGGAGGCCATTACGATGAGAACGTATCTTTACTCTGAAGCCGGCTTTATGGAAAAGCCACAATGGATGCCCAATAGCTGGGTAAACGTTGAATGTCCCGATGACAATGATTTTGACTTTCTCACTCAGGAACTGAAAGTTCCCGAATCATTTTTAGAAGATATAGCCGATGCGGACGAACGCCCGCGTACGGAAACAGAAGGTAACTGGTTGCTCACCATTCTGCGTATTCCTATGCAGAGCAGTCAGCACGGCATTCCTTTTATCACTGTGCCCATAGGTATCATTACCAATAATGAGATTATCGTATCGGTATGTTACCACAAAACCGAACTTATTTCTGACTTCATCCAGCATACACGGCGCAAAAGTATCGTAGTCAACAATAAACTGGATTTAATTCTGCGGATGATTTATTCTTCTGCTGTCTGGTTTTTGAAGTATCTGAAACAAATCAATAATGACGTTGCCAATGCGGAAAAAGAACTGGAAAAGAGTATCCGCAACGAAGACTTGCTTCGTCTGATGAAGTTGCAGAAGACTCTTGTCTACTTCAATACTTCCATCCGTGGTAATGAAGTGATGATCGGCCGCTTGAAAAACATCTTTCAGGACACTGATTATCTGGACATGGAACTATTGGAAGATGTAATCATTGAATTAAAGCAGGCATACAATACTGTAAATATCTACAGTGACATTCTTACTGGAATGATGGATGCTTTTGCTTCTATTATCTCCAATAACGTCAACGCTATCATGAAACGCATGACGAGCCTTTCCATCACGCTTATGATACCCACACTGATAGCCAGCTTCTATGGTATGAATGTGGATATTCATCTGGAAGGTTTTCCATATGCTTTCATATTCATTATCCTAATCTCCGTAATACTGTCGGCAGGTACATTTATCTGGTTCAGAAAGATTAAGTGGTTTTAACGATAAAATAGTCACTTAAAATCAAGTGCTAACTGCCCGTCACCCAACAGATTGAATGTCATGCGGTGATAAGGCGTAGTTCCGCGTTCGGCAATAGCTGTGCGGTGTTTCTTTGTAGGATAGCCTTTATTATGATCCCAATCATAATACGGAAATTCTTCGTGAAGCCGGTTCATGTAGTCGTCACGATAGGTTTTGGCAAGTACGGAAGCTGCTGCTATGGAGAGATATTTGCCATCACCTTTAATTACTGTAGTATGCGGAAGATCCTGGTATTTCTTAAAACGGTTGCCATCGATAAGAAGATGTTGCGGACGCATTTTCAATTGATCCACCGCACGGTGCATGGCTAGAAAAGAAGCGTTCAGAATATTAATCTTATCGATTTCTTCGGGAGATACGATACCTACCGCCCACGCCAGTGCTTCTTTCTCAATCACTTCGCGCAAAGCATAACGCTGGTGTTCCGTCAACTGTTTGGAATCATTCAGTAGTTCATTCTTGAAATCTTTTGGAAGAATCACAGCAGCAGCATACACAGCACCTGCCAGGCAACCACGACCGGCTTCATCACAACCGGCTTCAATCAGATCTTCATTCAAATAAGGCAATAGCATATAGCATTAATTTAGAGCCACAAAGATAAATCTTTTTGAAAGCAAACCGGACTTTTAAAAGAAAATAATTACATTTGCAGAAACAACAATATACTATGAAGCAAGCACTATATCTACTATCTACAGTTTTCCTATTAACCACGACCCCCTTACAGGCTCAAGATAACAAACAAGCCCAGACTTTACTGGAGCAAGCTCAAAACGCCCTGTTCAGTAATCCCAAGCAAGCATCATACTATGCAGCCCAGGCGGCTGTCTTATTTCCTGAAGACGAGCCCAATGAAACCCGCGCACAAGCTATGATACTCTATTGCCAAGCTGAACAACTGTTGGGCAACTTCGATTTAAGTATCAAAAATTTATATGATACACAGAGATATATCAATCCGGCAAACAAACGACAAACGGCCCAACTCTATTCACTCATGGGACGTGTATATAGCAAGTTGGGCGATTATAACAAAGGAATAGAACTGAATGATAAAGCAACCTCTATTTTCAAGTCCTTAGGAGATTCGGCCTCGGTGGCAGGATGTTATAATGAGCGTGGAATCATGCATTACCTACTCGATGAATTTCTGGTAGCTGAAAGATTCCTTCAACGGGCACTGACTATCAACCGTGCCCAACGAAACTTAAAAGAAATTGCTACCAACCTGAATAATTTATGTCTATATCAGGGAGATACGGAAAAGAAACTATCTCTCATCCAGGAAGCCATAGCTATCAATAAAAATCTGGATGCACAATGGTCGTTGGGAGAGAATTACAACAATATGGGCAAACAATATTATTTTGGTGAGCAATACTCCAAAGCTCTGGAAGCTCTGCAAAAGGCCTATGAATATGCCCGCAATATTGGCGCCAAAGAATTGATTTGTGATTATTACGAATATTCATCCTGGGTATATGCTGCCATAGGTGATTATGACCAAGCCTATAAACGGCTCAGTCAAATGTATGCTTTAAGCAAGGAACTACAAAGTAGCAACAAGCTACGCAATATTGAGCAGGAAATCTCTTATAAAAGATATCAGGATCAGAAATATGCTACCGAAATGCAGGAACAAACCTATAAGATAGAACTACTGAAGCGTAATCTATGGCTTTTGGGCAGTATACTTGTTCTTGGCTTAGCCTTCAGTATATTCTTATATAAATGGTATAAACGCAGAAAAGGTCTTCAGCTGGTAGAAGCCCGTTATCAGTTGGAACTGTCACAACGAGAAATATCCGAATTGAAACTGCACCAACAGGAATTGGAATTGCAAAATGTACAGAGTGCCCTGGACAACAGTCAACAGGAAGTAACCAGCTTTGCCGTATTTCTCAGAAGCCGTAATGAATTGCTGGATAAAATACGAGAGATGATTAAGGAAGGATATAGAATGGATAATCAAGCGCTTGTTCCCCACTTAAAGAAAGTAAATGCTTTTATCAGTCAATATCAAAGCGGAGATAAAACGAATAATACTTTACTTCTGAGTATTGAAGAAAAGAATAAAGAATTCATTGAAAGACTTATTCTAAAACACCCCGAACTAACGCAAGGTGAAAAATACTTGGCTACTTTACTGCGCGTGAACTTATCTACCAAAGAAATCTCCATGATTACTGGCACCAATCCCAAAACCATCAATATGAATCGTTACCGATTGCGCAAATCATTGAATCTATCCACAGAAGAAGACCTGGTAAAGTATTTGCAAGCCTTTTAATATCTCCTTTTAGAATACAATGGATTGTAGATATATAGTTCCTCACTACATATCTATAATTCAATAATTTACAAAATGCTTTGTAGACTAAAAAAGTATGCAAATCAACCTTTTTGTAGATATTTTATAGATACTCTTTCATAGGAATACTCCTAATACAATTCTTTCTTTGCCATGTGAAAAACAATTTTATAAACCTTAAAAACTATCACACATGGGTAAAATTAAAAAGTATTCCCTGATGCAAAGAGTCATCTTACTCACCTTGCTCTTTGTATGTTTGGTACCGCTAAGCTCTTTAGCACAAACCATTCAATTAACCGGTACAGTAACTGATACCAAAGGAGAAACCCTCATTGGTGCCAGTGTTTTGGAAAAAGGTACAACTAATGGTTGCATTACCGACATTGACGGTAACTTCACCTTAACAGTTGCTCCTAATGCGACAATGGTAATCTCTTATGTGGGTTATGTAGCTCAAGAAGTTCCATTGAAAGGTCAGAAAGTATTGAACGTAACTTTGAAAGATGACACCGAAATGCTGGATGAGGTTGTTGTAGTAGGTTATGGAACAATGAAGAAAAGTGATATGACCGGAGCTATTTCTTCCGTAAAATCAGAAGATTTAATGAGGCGCGCCACTACCAGTGCTACCGAGGCACTGCAAGGTAAAATTGCCGGTGTAAGCGTATTAAAATCCGGTGGTAATGCTGGTGCAAGCATTTCTGTGAAAATCCGTGGTATCAAAACAATGGGAGACAACGAACCTCTTTACATCATCGACGGATATCCCGGTGACATCAATACCATCAATCCGCAGGATATTGAATCCATGGAAATCCTGAAAGACGGCGCAGCCGCTGCAATCTATGGTTCGGTAGCTGCTAATGGCGTTGTAATTGTTAGCACAAAGAATGGTAAAGCAGGTGAAATGAAGATTTCATTCAATACCTACATGACTGTTAATTCGGTAGCTAAGAAATTCGAGATGCTGGATGCAGACGGATATATGAAAGTACACAATATGATGTACGAAAATGCAATGGCCAATGATCCCAATCAAAAGAAACAGGCTTATCTTACCGTAAAAGACGGAAAGAATCCGACAGGAGCAGATACCGACTGGCAGGATGAAATGCTTCGTACCGGTATTGCACAAAATTATTATGTAAATATTATCGGCGGCTCGGAAGTTGCCAAATACTCTTTATCTTACGGACATGCCGATGAAAAGGGCATTTTCAAAGGCAACTCCTACATTCAGGATAATGCACGTCTGAAATTGAATGCCCACAAGTATATCTTTGATTTCGACGCAGGCTTGAACTTCAAAGTAACTCAAAGCAAACAACCCCAGTACTCTCTAAAAGAAATGTACTCCATGTCTCCGCTGGTGCCTGTATATGATGAAAACCAAACTTATGGCTACGGATTAACCGACATGTCTGTCGACGGAGTGAAGTTGGGCCTTCCCACCAACCGTAACGTTATGGCTGATGATCACTATAAAACCAGAAAATATACCGGCTATGATATCACAGGTAATATTGGCTTGACAATGAAATTTGCTTCATGGCTGACTTTCAAGACAAGCTATACATACAACGGTTACTATTATAACGACCGTTATCATCGTGCTAAATATGAAGCTAATGCGCAGGAACCCAGCTTGTATCCGTATAATTACGAATACAATTCATATTACTACCAACAGACCTTTGAGAATGTATTGACCTTCATGAAGGATTTCGGCAAACATTCTATTACAGCAATGATAGGTAATTCTGTCATTTCAACTCGCCAAGATAAAAGTTCAGTTAGCGTTGAAGGCAAAAAGACGGAATACGACGTAGTAGATGGCAATCTAAACTCCAGTGAAGTACCCGGCGGATTCTTCGACCCGACCTCCCCGACCATTGATGCCGGTATTGGCGGAACATTTACAGGAACCGGTACATTCTACGATTATAACCGTGCTTCTTTCTTCGGTCGGTTCAACTATTCGTATGCCAGCCGTTATTTGTTGCAAGTTACGATCCGTTCTGATGGCTCTTCCAAATTTGGTAAAAACAACTGTTGGGGTACATTCCCTTCAGTAGCTGTGGGATGGAGAATCAGCGAAGAAGACTTCTTCCCGAAAAACACTCCGATCAGTAACCTGAAATTCCGCGCCAGCTGGGGACGTTTAGGTAGTGAAAGCGCATTAGGATATTATTATGCTCCTACTATGACAAGCAGCAACACACAAGGTATGAGCTATCTCCAGGGTGGTAACCCCTGGTCCGGAATGTCCAACCTCTATCTTGTAAACGATGACCTTCGTTGGGAAACAACGGACACTAAAAACATAGGTTTCGACTTCGGGCTAGTCAATAACAAGCTGAATGGTAGCATCAACTATTACTACAACACCACAGAAGATTTGTTGATTGAAAAAGTTATGGCACCTTCTGCCGGTATCTACAATCCAACAGTCAATGTAGGTAAGATGGTAAATAAAGGTTTTGAACTTGAATTAAACTATGGTGACAACGTAAATGGCTTTGAATATAACGTCGGCCTTAACCTTTCCACTATCAAGAATGAGATGTTAAAAGCAGACCCCAACCAGATATTATACGGTTCGGCATGGAAAGGTGATGGTCACGCTGTGACTCAGACTTTAAAAGGATATCCTGTAGCAGGTTTCTGGTTATATCAGGCAGATGGTCTCTTCCAAAGTGACGCTGAAGCTGCAGCTTACGTAAATAGCAAAGGAGAAAGACTTCAACCCAATGCCTATGCAGGCGATGTTCGCTTTGTAGACACAAACGGTGATGGCAGCATAGATAGCAGTGATAAAGTATACTCCGGATCGGGTATTCCTAAAGTAGAAGCGAACTTATCATTCAGTGGCGCTTATAAGAACTTTGACTTATCTTTCCAGTTTGGCAGTGCATGGGGACATAAGCTCTACAATGTAAACCGTCTTTACTACGAAGGTATGGATGCCGGTAGAAATTTCTTCAAAACAACGCTGGATGCATGGACTCCGCAAAATACCCATACCGACATGCCTAGAGCCGTTTTGAATGACCTGAATCAAAATACACGCGAATCTACCCGTTTCCTCGAAAATGGCAATTTCATCCGTTTGCGCCAATTACAGTTAGGATATAGTCTGTCCAGAACCATAGCTAAAAAGATTTACCTTGAGAAATGCCGCCTTTATGTAAGTGGTGAGAATCTATTCACTATCACCAAGTATTCAGGCATTGATCCTGAGTTTTCTTCAAGCATCCTGAATACAGGTGTCGATTCTTTTGTATACCCGTTTACACGTTCTTTCGTAGTAGGTTTACAAGTTACATTCTAATCACTATTTAAAATTAAAAGACAATGAAAAAAATAATATACTTAGCATCTTTCCTGTTCACAGTCTTACTGGCAGGGTGTGATGATTTTCTAACAGTAGAGTCTCCGGACTTTTCTACCGACAAATACTGGAGAGACAAAGCCGATGTAGAAGCAGGGTTATCCGCCGTTTACGGCCAATTGGATAATCGGACAGGTGCCTACTCTGTAGCAGAAGTCAAATATGTTGTAGAAACATTCCGTAGTGATGAAATGAAAACCGGACAAGATGTCAATAACTATCCGGAATGGGGTGAACTATACAATTATACCTATAATAATGAGAACTCCAGTATCAGATCATACTGGATGAACAACTACAATGGCATCAACTATGCCAACAATGTACTTTTTGGTATCGAAAAGGTACAAAGTACAGGCGAAAAGATGAGTACGGAAGATTACAACCACCTCAGAGGTGAAGCTCTCTTTCTACGTGCATACTACCACTTTAAGTTGATTATGAGTTGGGAGAAAGCAATTATTCGTAATGAATATCTGACCGGTGAATCACAAACTCATAAAGCTCTTTCTCCAAGAGCAGATGTATGGGACTTCATTTGTACGGAATTAGACCAAGCAGGTGGCATGTTGCCACAAGACCGCCCTTCTTCCGAAGCTGGACGTGTCACGAAAGGCACAGCATATTCTTATCTGGGATGGGCTTACCTGACTCGCGCTTACGAAGAAAGCGGCAAGAAAGATGAATATCTGAGACTGGCAGAAGAAGCGTTTGGAAAGCTAACCGGTTATGAACTGGAATCCAACTACAGCAGTATGTTTGATGGAACCAATAAAAATTGCAAAGAAGCTATTCTGGAACTTCAATTCACCAATAGTACAGCAGACGGAACTTTCCACAAACATGTATTACATTTTTGGGTTGCTCCGGGCAGTATGTCCGGTTGGGATGAAATCCGTGTCAGTGAAATGATGTATGACGAGTTTCTGAAAGAAGGTCGCATTGCAGAAGATAATATGTACGATGCACGTGCCTACGGCTCAATGATGTTTGATGATCCTTATTATCGTGAAGGCGGTCATATTTTAGGATATAATTACGATGATGTTTATTCTGAAAGTTCTGCAACCAGCTATAATTATCGCAAATATCTACCGGCAACCTGGACTGACTATGCACAGAACTATGTAGGCACTAACATGCCACTGATGCGCTACGCCAATGTTATGCTGATGCAGGCAGAAGTGTATAATGAACAAAAACATCCGGAAAAAGCAATCCCATTAATTAACGACGTCCGCCGCATACACGGAAAATTACCAGCTATGACAGGAAGCGATTATGCGGCTGTAAAAGCACAAATCGAGCATGAACGTTTGGTAGAGTTCACATTAGAGAACTCCCGCTTTTACGATCTTCGTCGTTGGGGCAAACTGGATGACGCAATGCGTAGTGCAGGTAGAACACATTTCGATGAAACTAAGCACTTCCTGCCCATTCCTCTAATGGAAATTCAAACGAATAATGAAATAAACGAGTAATCCTTTCTCTCTGAATATGGTAAACAAGGTGGCCTTGCTGCTGCCTTGTTTACCTATAAAGAATTATCTTTGCCCTCAAAAACGACATAGATATGTTTACAATTATCGGACTGATGCTCACAGGAATGCTGCTGGGCTACCTCTTACGGAAACGGAATTTAAGTAAAATACATAAAGTTATCACAGTGTTGATCTGGGTACTGCTCTTCATTCTCGGCATTGAAGTGGGAGGAAACGAGCAGATTATCAAAGGACTGCACACCATTGGCCTTGAAGCTGTCATACTCACCATAGGTGGAACTCTGGGAAGTGTGATTGCCGCCTGGGCACTGTGGAGAGCCTTATACAAACGGAAAGGAGGACAAGCATGAAAGGAAATCTTATCATAGTCGGCTTTTTTGTGCTGGGTACGCTCTGCGGAGTCTTTCACCTGATACCTATCGATATCGTAATAGATAGTAAAGTCAGCTTTTATGCACTCTGCGCACTGATGTTCAGTGTAGGGCTAAGTGTAGGCAATGATCCGCAAACGTTGAAAAACTTCCGTTCACTCAATCCACGGTTGATATTCCTGCCTATCATGACCATTCTGGGCACGTTAGCAGGTTCTGCCGCAGTCAGCCTGATACTGACACACCGTTCCCTGACAGATTGCCTGGCTGTAGGTTCGGGCTTCGGATACTATTCACTCTCCAGTATCTTCATTACCGAATATAAAGGAGCTGAATTAGGAACAATTGCCCTGCTCGCCAACATCAGCCGTGAGATTCTGACCTTGCTGGCTGCACCGTTACTGGTGCGCTGGTTCGGCAACCTCGCCCCTATCTCTGCCGGAGGAGCAACCACGATGGACACCACACTGCCCATCATTACACGAACGGCCGGACAACAATTTGTAGTTGTCTCCATCTTCCACGGATTTGTGGTGGATTTCAGCGTTTCATTCCTTGTGACACTGTTTTGTTCAATTTAATACTGTTTTGAACTTAAAACCAATTATCATGAAAGCCAAAGTTTATACTTTACTCTTTTCCTCATTGCTTTGTGTTTCTGCCCTGGCTGATAACGAGCCCTGGCAGAACCCACAAATCAACGAAATAAACAGAGAGCCGATGCATGCGCATTTCATCCCATTTACGAATGAAGCCAACGCTTTGAAACAACGCTCTCTCCCCGCTGATGTACGTTTCGACGTGAATCCTGCGATAGAAAGACGAATTTCTCTGGATGGAACCTGGAAATTCCTGTTCTCAAAGAATAACGATCTTTGTCCTCAAGATTTCCATAAATCCGGATACAATACCCGGAAATGGAGCAAAATACAAGTTCCCGGAAGTTGGGAACTACAAGGATTTGATGCCCCTATTTATACGGACACCCGCTATCCATTTCCTGCCAATCCTCCGTATGTACCCGCCGATTACAATCCAGTAGGAGCTTACATCCGTGAATTTACCGTCCCGAATGGTTGGGAAGGGATGGATATCTTCCTCGACTTCGAAGGAGTGGAATCCGCTTATTATGTATGGGTGAACGGTGAGCTTGCCGGATATGCGGAAGACAGTCGTCTGCCGTCTCACTTCAACGTCACCAAGCTGTTGAAAAAAGGCAGTAATAAACTTGCCGTGAAAGTATTCCGTTACAGCGAAGGCTCCTATCTTGAAGGGCAGGACTACTGGAAATACAGTGGCATTGAGCGGGATGTATATCTCTATGCCCGTCCGCAAAGCCGTGTTCGCGACTTCCAGATGACCGCTGAATTAGTCAATGATTACAAAGATGGAGAACTAAACCTCGACGTACTACTTCACCAGCCTAAAGCCGGAGAAACCGTCGAAGTAAAGGTATTGGATCACGGCAAGGAGATTTACAATCGGAAGAAGTCTGTCACTTCCACCACCGATACTCTGTTCAGCCAACAGCAAATCTTCCCGAATACACGTGCATGGAATGCGGAGACGCCGAATACTTACACATTAGTAGTCAGCACCTTCGACGCTCAGGGAAAACCGCTGGAATCTTTCACTCATCTTTTTGGTTTCCGCACGGTAGAGATGCGCAACGGAATGCAGATGATCAACGGGAAAGCAGTACTGTTTAAAGGAGTAAACCGCCACGAGCACGATCCACACAAAGGACGCACTATCAGTGTTGCTTCCATGATACATGATATTCAGTTGATGAAACAATTCAATCTGAATGGTGTACGCAACTGTCACTATCCGAACTACTCTGCCTGGTATGAGCTTTGCACTGAGTTCGGTCTATACATGGTGGATGAAGCCAATATCGAAAGCCACGGCATGATGGATCACAAGGATGGTACGCTGGCTAATTATCCGGACTGGGAACTCCCCTTCATGCAACGCATGAGCCGCATGATTGCACGCGACCGCAACTATTCAGCCATCGTCACTTGGTCCATGGGCAATGAATCCGGATATGGCAAACATTTTGAAACACTGTACGATTATACTAAGAAAATAGATTCTACCCGTCCGGTACAATACGAAGGAGGTGGCTACGATGCAAAAAGTGACATCTACTGTCCGATGTATGCACGTATCTGGTCACTGCGCCGCCACATCAATCAGCGTGACAAACGCCCCTTGATTATGTGTGAGTACGCCCATGCAATGGGTAACAGTGTAGGAAACTTCCAGGATTACTGGGATTTGATTTATAAGTATGACCAGCTACAGGGCGGATTTATCTGGGACTGGGTAGACCAGACATTCGCCATCAAAGATAAAAACAACCGTGATATCTGGGCATTCGGAGGCGACATGGGCTTTGTAGGCATCGTCAACGACTCTAACTTCTGTGCCAACGGACTGGTAGCTGCCGACCGTTCTCTCCATCCGCACATCTATGAGGTGAAGAAAGTATTGCAATACATTCACTTCGAACCGGTAGCTTTTACTCCGAACAAGATAAAAGTCAGTAATCGGCATGATTTCATCGGTTTGGAAGGATATACCCTGCGTTGGGCAGTAGAGTGCGACGGAAAAGCGGTACAAGAAGGTGAAATGGACTTCCCCGTAATCACTCCGGGAAGCTCTGCCAATATAGAATTACCCTTGAAAGCATTGCCCGCCGACAGTAAGGAATACTTCCTGACTCTGCGTGCATTCACCAAGCATGAAGCTCCCCTAATACCGAAAGGACATGAAGTGGCCATCGAGCAATGGATACTCCCCACAACTCAAATCGCCGGAAAGATTCAGCCCGCCAACAGTTCACTGGCAATAGACCGGAATAACGAAGTGATCACACTGAAAGGAAATAACTTCCAGATAGCCTTCTCTGCCCAAAACGGTGAGATGACAGACCTGATCTACCATGGAAAGAATCTGATTAAAGAGGGATTACAACCCAACTTCTGGCGTCCGTTGACGGACAACGATATTCCTAATGGACATCTCAATCGCTGTGCCACCTGGAAGACTGCCGGAAAGGATGCCAAGCTGGAGAATCTGGAAGTTACGGAGAAACAGCAGATTGCCACCGTAACGGCTACTTATAAAATGGAAGCGCAAGGCTCTACATTGCAAACGATCTATGATATTCATCCTGACGGTGCCGTCCGGGTAAGTATGCATTTCACCCCGGGCAAACAGGCGCTGAATGAAATGCCTCGTCTGGGTATGCGTATGATACTTCCGGCAGAATATGAAATGATGTCCTGGCTGGGACGCGGTCCGCAGGAAAACTATGCAGACCGGAAGACAGGAGCATTAGTAGGCCTGTATAATGCTACGGTTTGGGAACAATTTCATCCGTATGTACGTGCTCAGGAAACGGCCAATCACTGTGATGTGCGTTGGGTTGCCCTGCGCAATGTTGCCGGAGAAGGTTTGCTGGTAACCGGAGAAGAGCCTCTGAGCGTAAGTGCCTGGAACTTTCCGATGGAAGACATCGAATATCGTCCTTCGCAGATAGAACGCCGTCATGGAGGAAGTATCCTAAAAAAGGATATAATTTGGCTAAACATCGATCATCAGCAGATGGGTGTGGGTGGTGACAATACCTGGGGAGCACAGGTACATCCCGAATACACCATCACGCCACACGAATGGAAATACAGTTTCACACTGTAACCGCTCGGAGCAAAGGATGATGCGACCGAACAGGCTCATAAATGTTGGTTCTAAGCGATTCTGATTGAAAAGAAACCATTAATTATAAATTAGATCATGCGACATAAGTTTATACACATTATTTGTTTTACTCTGCTGGTTGCAGGCATCTCCGCCTGCACTCCCAGCAGCAAAAACACTGCGGAGAAGCGGTATACCTTCAATAATATACTGGATATTGCCTACACTCCCGATACCTTGCACCGCTGCTACGGCTGGTTCACAGATGCCGGCTCGTGGATGGGCTTCACCCTTCCCGAGAAAGAGAACTGGGTAAACGGTTTCTGCGGTCCGTTCAGTCTGGATATGTTCCGCCGCCAGTGGATGGCACAATCCGCTGTTACGGTAGGTTTTAGTAAGAAAGCCGCGGATACCTTTGTGCCCGATTCCACCTGTTACTATCCCGGAGAACTGTATATGTCCGCCCATTCCGGAAATGAAACTGTCACCCAGCGACTTAACTTTGTAAGTGCTTCCACCGCATTGCTTCGTATAGAAGTCGACAAGGCGGAAGAACTGATGCTGACCAGCAGCCAATGGGGAAAGAACGTAACCGTAAGTGTAGAGCAGAACTCCGTAATAGCCCGCCATCCCAGCGGAGAAAGCGTAACTGTAACGTTTACTCCCGATGTGGTACTTACCGGAACTGATAATAACTACACCGCCCTTATCCATACCTCCAAGTATCCCGTGAATGTAGCCATTTCCTTCTTCACCTCCGAAAAGGATATGACAGCCGGACTACAGAATCTTCCCAACCTGCTCAACAATCCCGAAAAAGCATTGCAAGCCAATGCCGAACGTTGGGAGGGATACCTGACGAAGATACTGCGTACCGACATGAAACCCGAATATGACCGCATCGCCGTAAAAGCCGTAACCACTCTTATCTCCAACTGGCGCACCCACCGCGGTGGTCTGTTGCACGAGGGAATCGTTCCAAGCCATGCAGTTGGCTACTTTGTAGGCTTCTGGGCATGGGACAGTTGGCGTTTCAGTGCCGGAACTGCCAAGTTCGATCCCGAGCTGGCAAAGAATAACATCCGCGCCATGTTCGATTATCAACAACCGGACGGCATGATTATTGACTGTATCTACACCGATCCATCCGAAAACAATGCACGCGACAGCAAACCGCCTTTGGTATGCTGGGCTGTAGATGAAATCTTTACGCATACTGGTGATACGGCTTTCGTTGCCGAAATGTATCCGCAACTGCTTTCTTATTATAAGTGGTGGTATCAGAAACGCGACCATAATCATAATGGCATGTGCGAATACGGCGCTACAGACGGCACTCTGGAAGCGGCAGCCTGGGAAAGCGGTATGGACAATGCCATCCGTTTTGACGATGCCGTGATGCTGAGGAACGACGGAAGCGAGGACGCCTGGAGCATGGATCAGGAAAGTGTAGACTTGAACGCCTACCTGGCACTGGAATGTAAGTTACTGAAGAAGTTTGCCGGATTACTGAATGTCTCATTCGATGCTCCCGACTATAGCAATAAAGTAGCCGACTATTTCTTTGATCCCAAACTCAACTTCTTTTTCGACCGCCGCCTGAAGGATGATTCATTTATTGAAGAACCGGGATGCGAAGCCTATACTCCGTTGTGGACACAGATTGCCACGCAAGAACAGGTAGACAAGATGTTACCCATGCTTCAGAACACAGCGAAGTTCTCAACGTACATCCCCTTCCCCACCATTGCCGCAGATAATCCCAAGTACAACCCACGCGGCTACTGGCGTGGTCCTATCTGGCTGGACCAAACTTACTTTGCCATCCGCGGACTCCGTAACTACGGTTATCATAAGCTCGCCGACGAATACACCATGCAAGTATTCGACCGCCTTAACGGACTGAAAGAAGGAGCGCCCATCCACGAGAACTACGGCACTCACACCGGAGAGCGGCTGAAAGCACCACACTTTAGTTGGAGTTCATCCCATCTATTGATGATGTACGATGATTATGGGAAGTAATTTCTGTTCCCATTAAAGAAAACGCCCGTTTCCATTAAGGAAAACGGGCGTTTCTATTAGGAGAAATTGCCATTACTGAAAGAGGCTCCAAGTAACCGTCAGCCCCGCCATCACGATAGCTACCATACTCATCAGCTTGATAAGGATATTCAAACTCGGACCGGAAGCATCTTTAAACGGATCACCTACCGTATCGCCTACCACAGTGGCTTTATGTACTTCGCTACCCTTACCGCCGAAGTTTCCTTCTTCCACATATTTCTTTGCATTATCCCATGCACCGCCCGCATTCGCCATAAAGATAGCAAGAACGAAGCCACTACTCAATCCACCGATCAGCAAACCCAGAACACCGGGAACGCCAAAGATAAGTCCCGTTGCAATCGGAGCTATAATGGCTATCAGCGAAGGAACTACCATCTCACGCTGTGCTCCTTTTGTAGAAATCTCTACACAACGTTCGTAGTCCGGTTCTGTCTCACCAGTAAGGATACCCTTGATTTCACGGAACTGGCGGCGTACTTCATCCACCATGTGAGCAGCAGCACGACCAACAGCGTTCATTGTCAGTCCGCAGAAAAGGAATGCCATCATACTACCCAGGAACATACCCGAAAGCACCTTCGGATTCATCAATGTCACATCATAATGGTGCATAAAGTCGAAGAAGGTGGCATCTTGAAGAGCCACAGTATCTCCATGAGGAAGAGTTAGTTCTGTGGTTCCCAAACGAGTCAGTCCGATACGGATTTCTTCAATATAAGAAGCAAGCAAAGCAAGTCCTGTAAGTGCGGCCGAACCAATAGCAAAGCCCTTTCCAGTAGCAGCAGTAGTGTTCCCCAAAGAATCGAGAGCATCCGTACGTTTACGTACTTCCGCACCCAGACCGGACATTTCAGCATTACCACCGGCATTATCAGCAATAGGGCCGTAAGCATCCGTAGCAAGAGTGATACCCAAAGTGGAAAGCATACCTACAGCAGCAATACCAATACCGTAAAGTCCCATACCTACATTATTGAAATCAAATCCTGATGCAAACAGATAGGAAGCGATGATACCTATTACCACAGCAACCACTGGAATCGCGGTAGACAACATACCCAAACCGATACCGGAGATAATCACCGTCGCCGGGCCAGTCTTTCCGCTTTCGCTCAACTTCTGGGTAGGACGGTAAGATTGAGAAGTATAATATTCCGTAGAACGTCCGATAATGATACCGACTACCAAACCAACTATAACGGCACAAGATATCCACATCCAGTTATCAAGTTTCAATAGCCAAAGAATAAAGAAGGTAGCCACTACAATCAGTACGGAACTCAGATTCGTACCGAAAGCCAACGAAGCAAGCAGATCTTTCATCTTCGCATTTTCTTTAGTACGCACTGCGAATATACCGATAATAGAAAGAAGGATACCTACGGCAGCAATCAGCATCGGAGCAATAACTGCTTTGAACTGCATGGCCGTATCTCCCGTATGGATAAAGGCAGCAGCACCCAGGGCGGCAGTTGCCAGGATGGAGCCACAATAACTTTCGTAAAGGTCGGCACCCATACCGGCTACATCGCCTACGTTGTCACCTACATTATCGGCAATCGTTGCAGGGTTGCGCGGATCATCTTCGGGAATACCGGCTTCAACCTTACCTACCAGGTCGGCGCCTACATCGGCAGCCTTTGTATAAATACCTCCACCTACACGGGCAAAAAGTGCTTGTGTAGAAGCACCCATTCCAAAAGTAAGCATCATGGTAGTGATAATACAGAGTTTATGAGTCGGAGTCAGAACATCTTCCGGAATAACCGCATTCAACAACAGGTACCAGAAAGAGATGTCGAGCAATCCCAAGCCTACTACCACCAGTCCCATTACCGCACCACTACGGAAAGCGACGCGCAATCCCGCGTTCAGTGAATTACGGGCAGCATTTGCCGTACGTGCCGAAGCATACGTTGCCGTCTTCATACCGAGAAATCCGGAAAGTCCGGAGAAGAAACCGCCCGTCAAGAAAGCAATCGGTACCCAACGATTCTGTACATCGAAACCATAAGCCATAATAGCGAAAAGAATCACAAGTCCCAGAAATACCCAGCCAACTATCTTATACTGTTGTTTCAAATAAGACATCGCGCCTTTGCGCACGGCAGCGGCAATCTTTATCATTTGCGGAGTACCCTCACTCTCTTTCATCATTTGCTTATGAAAATAGTAAGCAAAGCAGAGAGCTAAAACGGAAGCGGCTGGAACCAGCCAGAAAAGCAAACTGTCCATAGTGTTATTCGTATTAAAAGGTTTATAGAAAGTCTAAAAGTATTGATTTGAAACGAAATAAACAAAGGAATAAAAGAAAAACTACCGCACCAGCATCATCTTTCATTCACCCGACTTACTGGAACAAAAAAAGGGAAAAGTAATCATCAGCGATTATTCTCCCAAACATTGATATGCAGAGGAAGAACTTTCCGGCTCTCCCTCTGTATTCATTATTCTACTGTCACAGCCGTACCGCAAGCAGTTACCATCAACATACTGCCGCTTCCACCCACTGTTTCATAATCCAAATCCACGCCAATCACCGCATTGGCTCCGAGTGCTCTGGCATGTTCCTGCATTTCACGCAGGGCAATATCTTTCGCTTCGCGCAGTACTTCTTCATAAGAACCACTACGTCCGCCCACTACATCACGAATACTGGCAAAAAAGTCACGGAATACATTGGCACCGATAATCGTCTCGCCTGAAACGATACCATAATAGCGGGTGATACGTCCACCCTCGATAGTTGGGGTTGTTGTTGCTAACATAATCTTTCTCTATTTATTTAAGTTATTTGCACCCTATTAGACGCACGAATAGGGCGGAAAGTTGCAGTGACGCCCCGTTTTATATCTCCTCATTATAATAAAAAAACAAAAAATAGAGAGCATCTATATATAAGCAGAGTCAACATTTATCTATCTTTGTACCGAAGGAATGGAAACAAAGCATTTTATATTTAAAATAATGATGTATCTGGTAGTAGTGCTTTTTGCACTGCAACCGGAAGATTATAATTCCTTTTCCGAAAATGAGCCTCCTTTTCTTTGCATTGAACAAAACGAACAGCATTCGCCCGAAGAGTTCAACGATGAAGCTGTTATCTCCCGTACACTTTCTTTAAACCGTGCGCGTAAGCTCTGTGCAGAGATTACGACTACTTATACTTTCTCTACCGAGAACACTAATTTATATCAATATAGTGACGGTACTCAACCGCACAATCTCAGGAGCGTATATTCACCTGAACGTTCCCTACTCTGTATATATCGTCTTTAGCACAAGTCCTTCTATTACCGTATTTTTATATTTTATCCGGGCGAATCTTATATTCGTTCCGCTATGTCTAATTAATTAATTTATATATGGGACTTGTTTTATTATACTTAACCCTTGCATTAGCTTTATCATTTTTATGCTCCATTCTGGAAGCAGTTTTATTATCTACTCCAATGTCGTACATCTCCACTAAAGAGAAAACACATGGGAAAAGCGCTATTTTATTAAAGAAGTTCAAACAAGATATCGACCGGCCTATTGCTGCCATATTATCCTTGAACACCATTGCCCATACCGTGGGTGCCGCCGGTGTAGGTGCCGAAGCAGTAAAGATATTCGGAGAAGCTTACTTCGGTGTAATCTCCGCCATACTGACTATCTTAATTCTCGTTCTCTCAGAGATCATTCCTAAAACGATAGGTGCCTGCTACTGGCGCACACTAGCACTTCCAGCAGCCCGTATCATCAATTTCCTTATTATCATCTGTTACCCCTTAGTGTGGCTGTCCAAACTGATTACCCGCCTTTTTTCTTCCGGCAAACAGGAATTATCCGTAAGCCGCGAAGAAGTTTCAGCCATGATTTCCATCGGAGTGGAAGAAGGTGTTTTCCAGATGAAAGAGAACAAGATGATACAGAACCTCATTAAACTGGATAAAGTAAAGTCACAATCCATTATGACTCCCCGTACTGTGGTGGCAACAGCTCCTGAAAGTATGTCTCTGAAGGAATTCTATCAGGATGGAAAGTATAAGTTTTACTCTCGTATTCCTGTTTACAATGATAGTGAAGATTATATCACAGGATATGTATTGCGGCAAACTGTACTCGAAAAGTTAGCAGAGGACAGATTCGATATGTGCCTGAAGGATGTGACCCGTCCCATCCTTTCTTGCCCGGAAAATAGTTCTGTTTCCACAGTTTGGGAACAAATGCTTGAAAAGAATGAGCATATTTCAATCTTGATTGATGAATATGGCTGCTTCTGGGGAATTGTCACAATGGAGGATATCATTGAAACAGCCTTAGGTTTTGAAATTGTGGATGAAAAAGACTCCGTAACGGATATGCAGAAGCTGGCACGGGATAAGTGGCAGAAGAAGCAGGCAGAAACGAAGATTAGTGATTAGGGGTTAGTGATAAGTGATTAGTGACAACCATCCCGCATGGCACTAATCACTTATCACTAACCCCTAATCACTAACTAGAACATCTTGCTGACACGTTCGATACCTGCTACCAAAACATCTATTTCTTCTTTCGTATTATAGATTCCAAAGGAAGCACGCACTGTTCCTTCTATGCCGAGGCGTTGCATCAACGGTTGGGCACAATGGTGCCCTGTACGTACGGCAATGCCGAGACGATCGAGCAATGTGCCCATATCGAAGTGATGAATATCACCCACAAGGAAAGAGATGACACTCCCTTTCTCTGCAGCTTCACCAAAGATGCGCATGCCAGGGATTGTTTTCAATCGCTGCGTGGCATATTCCGTCAATTCATGCTCATAAGCGGCAATCTTATCCATGCCAATGGCAGAAACATAATCGAGCGCTTTCGCCAGTCCCGTAGTACCGATATAATCAGGAGTACCGGCTTCGAACTTAAATGGCAATTCATTGAAGGTAGTACGTTCAAAAGATACATGCTTTATCATCTCACCGCCGCCTTGATAAGGGGGTAATTTATCCAGCCATTCTTCCTTTCCATAAAGCACGCCTACACCGGTGGGACCATACACTTTATGACCGGAGAATACAAGGAAATCAGCATTCAGCTCTTTCACGTCCACTGCCATATGAGGAATGGACTGTGCCGCATCTACCAGAAAAGGTACATTATGGTTATGGGCAATCTTAATCATTTCCTTGATAGGATTGACCGTACCCAATACATTGGAGACATGTACCACACTGACAATCTTCGTTCTATCAGTAAAAAGTTTCTCGTATTCATCCATCAGAAGTTCACCGCGGTCGTTCATTGGAATAACCTTCAGGTTGATACGCTTCCGTTCAGCCAGCAGTTGCCAAGGCACAATGTTACTATGATGTTCCATTACTGAAACAATCACTTCATCACCCGGACTCAGGAATTCTTCACCGAAACTGGATGCCAACAAATTGATGCTTTCCGTGGTTCCCCTTGTAAATACGATTTCATTTATAGAACCGGCATTGATGAACTTCCGCACTGTTTCGCGACTTGCCTCGTGCAATTCCGTTGCCTGTTGCGACAGGAAATGTACACCACGATGCACATTGGCATTGACAGAATAATATTCATCCGTTATTGCATCCACCACACAACGCGGTTTCTGTGTCGTCGCCCCATTATCCAAATAGACTAATGGTTTGCCGTACACTTCACGGGAAAGTATGGGAAAATCGGCTCTTATCTTTTGAATATCATACATGTTGTTTAGGTATTTATATATTCTCACTTACATATCGCACAGCCCTGGCACTTATTCAGTTCACCACGGAAACGTTTCTCAACCAAGAGGTGTAAGCGATCCTTCAAAGCATCCAGACGAATGGTATCAATTACTTCGTTCACGAAGGCAAACATCAGCAACAAGCGAGCTTCACGTGCCGGAATACCGCGCTGGCGCATATAGAAGAGTGCATTTTCATCCAACTGACCAACGGTAGCGCCATGGCTACACTTTACATCATCGGCATAAATTTCCAGTTGCGGCTGCGTATACATACGTGCCTCGCGTGTGGCGCAAAGGTTCCGGTTCGTTTGCTGCGAACTGGTATGTTGCGCATCCGGACGCACTAACACCAGACCGGCAAATGCACCGACTGACTGATCATCGAGCACATACTTGAAGAGTTCATTGCTCGTACAGTTAGGCACAGCATGGTCGATGATTGTATTATTATCTACATGCTGATTCTTATCTGCAATGGCCATACCACAAAGGTTGATTTCAGCGCCTTCACCTGCCAGCAATACTTCAGTGGTATTGCGGAAAGTACCGTTATGCAAGGTCATGCCATTCAGCAATACATTGCTGTTGGCTTCCTGCTTCACATACATATTGCTGATACGTACGGTACTTGTATGCGTTTCTTCCAGTTCGTAAAGATCAAAGACAGCATTCTCACCTACGAATACTTCTACCACCTGGGTTGCCAGGAAGTTCACGGCATCCATGGCATGATCACACACCAGCATACGCGCCTGTGCGCCATCTTCAAGTACAATCAATACCCGGCGGTTCACCAGGAAGTTCACGTCACCACGCAGGATGTTTACCAACTGGATGGGACGTTTCAAGGCGACATTCTTAGGCACATACAGCAGCACACCGTCTTGTGCAAAAGCAGTGTTGAATGCTGTCACTCCGTCTTTTGAAGTATCTGCCAGCTTGCCATAGTATTTCTTTACCAGTTCCGGATGCTTCTCTGCCATCTCCTTCAAACTACCGAAGATAACTCCTTCGGGTAGATGTGAAGCAGGTAATGCTTTATTATAAAAAGCATCATTCACTACAAAGTACAGAGAGGTACTCATATTAGGTACATCACATTTGAATACTTCATAGGGATTTACCGGAATATCCAGACGGTTCAGGTTCAATCCATAATCCGGTTCAAAGAACTTGCTGACATCGGTATATTTATATTTCTCCTGTTTACGGGTAGGAAAGCCAAGCCGTTCAAAGTCGGCAAACGCAGTCGCACGAGGGGTATTCATCACCTCGGTGCTGTACTGGCATATCATCGCTTCCGTCTGGGAGAAAAGATCTATGTATTGTTGTTCTGCATTCATCTTATATATATTTTTAGGCGCGGATTACGCGGATTACACGGATTCATTTAGTAAAGACTTTACGTTTAAACTCTGCACTATGACCAAAGTTCAATAATAATCCAACTTCCAGTCCAGTTGCTTTTAAATAGTTAATCAATTGCCATTCATGTTCTACTCTCAATGCCTGTACAGCTTTTAATTCAAGAATAACAGTGTTTTCAACTAACATATCAGCAATATATCTACCAACAGTTTCACCTTTATAGTGAACTAAAATTTCTTTTTGACATTCTACTTTCATGCCCCTATGACACAATTCTTTATAAAGGGCATTTTGATAAACTTGTTCCAAAAAGCCAAAACCTAATATTTTATGTACTTCATAAAAGGTCTTTATAATCTCATGTGTTAGTTCCTCATGCAACATAATCCGTGTAATCCGCGTAATCCGCGCCTAATTAGTTATTCTCCCAACTCCTTCTTAATCCAATCATACCCCTTCTCTTCCAGTTCCAGAGCCAATTCCGGTCCCGCAGTCTTCACGATACGACCTTTATAAAGCACATGTACGACGTCAGGTTTGATATAATCCAGTAAGCGTTGGTAGTGAGTGATGACAATGGTACTATTCTCCGGTGTTTTCAGCTTATTCACACCTTCGGCTACGATACGCAAAGCATCGATATCCAGTCCGGAATCCGTTTCATCCAGAATGCCCAATTTCGGTTCCAGCATCGCCATCTGGAAGATTTCATTCCGCTTCTTCTCACCACCGGAGAAACCTTCGTTTACCGAACGGTTAGCCAGTTTATTGTCCAGTTCCACAATGGCACGCTTTTCACGCATCAACTTCAGGAACTCACTTGCACTGAGAGCAGGCAGATGATTGTATTTACGTTGCTCATTCACCGCTGCACGCATAAAGTTGACCATACTCACACCCGGAATTTCTACCGGATATTGAAAGCTGAGGAAGATACCTTCATGACTACGGTCTTCCGGTGAAAAATCCAAAAGGTTCTTACCGCAGAAAGTCACGCTTCCCTTTGTCACTTCAAAGGCAGGATTACCTACCAATACAGCCGAAAGAGTACTCTTACCGGAACCGTTCGGTCCCATAATAGCATGCACCTCACCTGCTTTTACCGACAGGTTGATGCCTTTCAATATTTCTTTGCCATTTACACTGGCATGCAGGTCTTTTATCTCTAACATGATATTTATTTTTTTATTTTAAACTTATCCTACGCTGCCTTCCAGCGAAATAGCCAACAGCTTCTGAGCCTCTACCGCAAACTCCATAGGCAGCTTATTAAGCACTTCCTTAGCATAACCGTTCACTATCAGCCCTACTGCATCCTCCGTAGAAATACCACGCTGGTTGCAATAGAATATCTGGTCTTCATTGATCTTGCTGGTAGTCGCCTCGTGCTCCACAACCGCCGTCTCATTATGGATGTCCATATACGGGAAAGTATGCGCACCGCACTTATCACCCAGCAACAGAGAGTCGCACTGACTATAGTTACGCGCATTATCCGCCTTTTGAGCTACACGCACCAGGCCACGGTAAGAGTTCTCACTATGTCCGGCAGAAATACCTTTGCTGACAATCGTACTGCTGGTATTCTTACCCAGATGAATCATCTTCGTGCCCGTATCCGCCTGTTGGTAGTTATTCGTCACCGCCACACTATAGAATTCAGCCGAAGAGTTATCTCCCGTCAGAATACAGGAAGGGTATTTCCACGTAATAGCCGAACCTGTCTCCACCTGTGTCCAGGAGAGTTTACTGTTCGCACCTTTGCAGTTACCACGTTTCGTAACAAAGTTATAGACACCGCCTTTACCTTCGGCATCACCCGGATACCAGTTCTGTACAGTGCTGTACTTCACTTCCGCACGCTCATGCACCACAATTTCCACGATAGCAGCATGTAGCTGGTTCTCATCGCGCATCGGAGCCGTACAACCTTCCAGATAGGAAACATACGAATCATCATCCGCCACAATCAGCGTCCGCTCAAACTGGCCTGTATTACGCGCATTGATACGGAAATACGTGGACAACTCCATCGGGCAACGTACCCCTTTCGGGATATATACAAACGAACCGTCGGAGAATACCGCCGAATTCAGTGCAGCAAAGAAGTTATCACGGTATCCCACAACGGCACCAAGATACTTCTGTACCAAATCCGGATGCTCACGTACAGCTTCACTGATGGAACAGAAAATGATTCCTTTCTCCATCAACGTTTCCTTGAACGTAGTCTTCACAGATACAGAGTCCATCACAGCATCTACGGCCATGCCACTCAATGCCATCTGTTCTTCCAAGGGAATCCCCAGCTTATTGAAGGTTTTTATCAACTCAGGGTCTACCTCGTCCATACTCTTCGGCGCATCTTTCTTCTTCGCCAACGGATCGGCATAGTAAGAAATAGCCTGATAATCTATCTCAGGAATACGGAGATGTGCCCATGTAGGCATCTCCATCGTCAACCAGTGACGATATGCTTTCAGACGGAACTCCAACAGCCATTCCGGCTCGTTCTTCTTCGCAGAGATCAACCGTACAACATCTTCATTCAGCCCACGCTCAATGACTTCCGTATGCACGTCGGTGGTGAAGCCGTACTTGTACTTCTCCTGCGTTAGTTCCTTTACATATTTATTGGGTTCTTCGGGTTGCATTATGTATTAAGTATATATTGTTCTGTAACTTCTTTTGCAGCCGGGAAAAACATTCCCGCGAACGACTCTATAGGATAATATAACACGGATTCCTCCTTCATTGTTCTATCAATCATCGTATTATCCGAGTCGATAAACTCGACAACACAGATAAGCAGACTCACCAGCAGCAGAAATTTCAATGCGCCCAGTCCGGCACCCAGCCAGCGGTTCAACCAACCGAGGGAAATTGCTTCCATCGCCTTCGTCAACAAAGATGCCACCAGCAAAAACAATAACGGCACCACTACCCAGATAACAACAAATACCAATACCTGTGCAAATGTCATAGAGTCCGTTATCTTAGAAAAGACTCTCTCCGCTACCGACACATACAGCGCTTTCGCAGCCAGCAACCCGACAATCAATCCAAGAATAGATGCCAGTTGTCTGATGAAACCTTTTATAAAACCGGTGACTGCTCCCGCGCCAATCACTACTAATAGGATGATATCTATTATCGTCATAGCTAAAGAGTGATAGAAAATGGTAAGCGATACAGGGGGTTATACAACAATGTGCCAATTGACTGCGTACGAAAGATGCTGCAGGGCAATTGGCACATTGGCACATATAACATTATAACTTCATCACATTATCACTCCACCACACTATCACATTATAATGTTTGTTTTACTTCTATTTCTTCGTAAGATTCGATAATATCGCCTACCTTGATATCGTTGCAGTTCGTCAGGCTGATACCGCACTCGAAGTTGGTACCTACTTCCTTCACATCGTCCTTGAAACGTTTCAAAGCATTGATAGAACCGGTAAAGATTACGATGCCGTCGCGGATCAAACGAGCCTTATCGCTGCGTTTCACCTTTCCGGTCTTCACTAACGCACCGGCTACAAGACCTACCTTGGTAATATTGAACACCTCGCGAACCTCGATAGTTGCAGTTACCTGCTCCTTCACTTCCGGTGCCAACATACCTTCCATAGCGGCCTTCACCTCTTCGATAGCGTCGTAGATCACTGAGTACTTGCGGATATCCACACCTTCGTTCTCAGCCATCTTTGCAGCGGCATTCGACGGACGTACCTGGAAACCGATGATGATAGCATCCGAAGCGGCAGCCAGTGAAACATCGGACTCGGAGATAGCTCCAACGCCCTTGTGGATTACATTCACCTGTACCTGTTCTGTAGACAGCTTGATCAGTGAGTCGCTCAATGCCTCAACAGAACCATCCACGTCACCCTTAACGATAATATTCAGTTCGTGGAAGTCACCCAATGCCAGACGGCGGCCAACTTCATCCAAAGTAAGCATCTTCTGAGTACGCAGACCTTGTTCACGTTGCAACTGTTCACGCTTGTTAGCGATTTCACGAGCTTCCTGTTCCGTATCGATTACGTGGAATGTATCACCTGCAGCAGGTGCACCATTTAATCCCAGAATCAATACCGGCTCAGATGGCCCGGCCTCTTTCAGGTGCTGGTTACGTTCGTTGAACATAGCTTTTACCTTACCATACGCTGTACCTGCCAATATGATGTCACCTACGTGCAATGTACCGTTCGATACCAGCATAGTAGCTACATAACCACGTCCTTTATCCAATGAAGACTCAATGATGGAACCTGTAGCTTTGCGGTTCGGGTTTGCTTTCAAATCAAGCATTTCTGCTTCCAGCAATACCTTCTCCAACAAATCGTTTACACCTAAGCCTTTCTTTGCTGAAATATCTTGTGACTGATACTTACCGCCCCATTCTTCAACGAGGTAATTCATAGCTGCCAGCTCTTCTTTAATCTTATCTGCATTGGCAGTCGGTTTATCAATCTTGTTAATAGCAAATACGATAGGTACACCAGCAGCCATAGCATGGTTGATAGCTTCCTTCGTCTGCGGCATCACATTATCATCGGCAGCAACAATAATGATAACCACGTCCGTCACCTTTGCACCACGGGCACGCATAGCGGTAAATGCTTCGTGACCCGGAGTATCGAGGAACGTAATCTCGCGTCCATCTTCCAGTTTCACGTTGTAAGCACCGATGTGCTGCGTGATACCACCGGCTTCACCGGCAATAACGTTCGCCTTACGGATATAGTCGAGCAATGATGTCTTACCGTGGTCTACGTGACCCATAACGGTAACAATCGGTGCGCGCGGTTCCAAATCCTCTTCAGAATCTTCTTCCTCTACAATGACCTGTGCCACTTCCGCACTGACATATTCAGTCTTGTATCCGAATTCTTCTGCCACCAGATTAATGGTTTCAGCATCCAGACGCTGATTGATAGACACCATGATGCCGATACTCATACAAGTAGCAATAACCTGAGTTACGGAAACATCCATCATGCTTGCCAATTCGTTGGCAGTCACAAATTCCGTTATCTTCAGTACTTTGCTGTCCGCCATTTCGCGGTCTTCCTGTTCCTGCATACGGCTGTTCGCCATATCGCGCTTGTCCTTACGATATTTGGAAGTCTTGCTCTTGCCTTTGGAAGTGAGTCGTGCCAAAGTTTCCTTTACCTGCTTAGCTACATCTTCCTCACTAACCTCCTGCTTGATGATCGGTTTCTTGAAGCGATCCTTGTTATTGTTGTTACGATTGTTGTTCTTGTTGCCACCCTGGTGATTGTTACCACCACCGGCACCTTGCTGACCGCCGCCGGCATGAGGGCCTTTGCCTCCACCACCACGATTGTCATTTCCACGCTGGAAGTTGGATGCATTGTTAATGTCAACCTTCTCTTTATTATTATTAATACGAAGACGTTTCTTCTTGTTGGCATTGGCATCGGTATCTTTCTCCTTACCATCCTTCGCTTTGTTGTCTTCGCGGCGAATTTCTTTGATAATCGCCTCTTTCATCTGCTTCTTCTGATCCTGACGGATTTTCTCCTTCTCTTCGTGCTCCTTCCGTTTCTCTTCTTTGGTCTTCTTCTTGGGGCGTGTAGACTGGTTCAATGTAGCCAGGTCGATCTGACCGATGATATTGATCTTGGAAACAAACTCCGGCTTATGGATGGTGAAGATTTCATCTCCCTCCTTTGCTGGTGCTTCTTCTGCAACTGCAGGTTTCACTACTTCCTTAGCAGCAGGTGCTACGGGGGCAGGCGTTTCCTTTTTCACTTCTTCTTTTGCCACTACCGGAGCGGGAGCGGGTTTCTCTACAACTTCCGGTTTCGGTGTTTCCTTCACCACAGGAGCCGGTTCGGGCTTGGGCTCAGGCTTCGGTTCCGGTTTGGGTTCCGGCTTTGGTTCAGGCCTGGGCTCTGGTTTGGGTTCGGGCTTCGGCTCCGGTTTAATTTCCGGCTTAGGCTGCGGTTTCGGTTCTTCCTTTACCACAGATACGGGTTCTTCTACTTTCTTTTCTTCCACTTTCTCTACTACCGGTTTCCGGTTCAGCTTATCCAAATCAATTTTTCCGACAAGTTTAAACTTCGGATGTGCATCTTCGGGGACAACAGTCTTAATTTCTTCCACTTTCGGTTTATCCGCAGTTTCAGTTTCGTAACCATCGATGGATACCGATGCTTTGTTACGGTCTTTATTCTGTCGTTCCTGAATAAAACGTTCCGATTCAAGTCTAAGATTCTTATCTGTACTGAACTCTTTCACGAGCAAGGCGTATTGCTCCTCGTTAATCTTTGTGTTGGGGTTTGCCTCAACGGCAAAGCCTTTCTTCTGCAAGAACTCAACTACCGTCGATATTCCTACATTCAAATCTCTTGTTACTTTATTTAACCTAATCGTCATACTAAAAAATTAATGAATAATGTGGAGAAAGAAGTTAGTGCAAACAGAAACCAATGTCAGCAGACACTTATTCTGTCTCTGTTTCAGATTCAGGCTCAGCTTCAGCCTCAAACTCAGGCTCGCCTTCGCTCTCCTCAAACTCCGAACTTAAAATGTGCAATACTTCGTCCACTGTTTCTTCTTCCAGGTCGGTCTTCTCAATCAACATCTCACGCGGAGCGTTCAGCACGGCTTTTGCAGTATCGATACCAATCGCTTTGATGGCATCAATCACCCAACCGTCGATTTCATCCCTGAACTCATCCAAGTAGATGTCTTCATCTTCAACAGCCTGATCCAACTCACGGAATACGTCAATAGTGTACTCAGTCAACATACTGGCAAGTTTGATATTCAAACCGCCTTTACCAATAGCCAGCGATACTTCTTCCGGTCTCAGGAAGACTTCCGCCTTACGTTCTTCTTCATTCAAACGAATAGAAGAAATCTTCGCAGGACTGAGAGCACGCTGAATAAACAACTGAATATTGGATGTGTAATTGATTACGTCAATATTCTCGTTGCGTAACTCACGAACGATACCATGAATACGGCTACCCTTCACACCTACACAGGCACCTACCGGGTCAATACGGTCATCGTATGACTCAACGGCAATCTTGGCGCGTTCACCAGGGATACGGGCAATCTTCTTGATGGTAATCAGTCCATCATTGATTTCGGGCACTTCCATTTCGAACAAACGTTGCAGGAATACCGGCGACGTACGCGAAAGGATGATCTTCGGGTTGTTATTCTTGTTGTCCACACGGGCTACAACGGCACGTGCCGTTTCTCCTTTGCGATAAAAATCGCTCGGAATCTGTTCCGTCTTAGGCAGCAACAACTCGTTACCTTCATCATCCAGCAGCAGCATTTCTTTCTTCCATATCTGGTATACTTCTGCATTGATGATGTTGCCCACCTTATCAATATATTTATTATAGATACTGTCTTTTTCCAGTTCCAGAATCTTAGAAGCCAATGTCTGGCGAAGGTTCAGGATAGCACGGCGTCCAAAGTTTGCAAAGATTACCTCATCCGTCACTTCCTCGCCTACTTCATAAGAAGCATCAATCTTCTGTGCTTCCGATAATGCGATCTGCAAGTTCGGATTTTCCAAGTCTTCATCCGCCACCACTTCACGGTTACGCCATATTTCGAAGTCCCCCTTGTCCGGGTTCACGATAACGTCGTAATTCTCATCGGTGCCGAACATCTTCGCAATCACACTACGGAACGACTCTTCGAGTACGCTCACCATGGTGGTTCTATCGATATTTTTCAGTTCCTTAAATTCCGAAAATGTATCTATCAAACTGACAGTTTCTACTTTTTTGGCCATAGTCTTATTTAAAACTGATTAAGTATTTAGTATATTTTATTTCATCATACGCAAGGGTTTCGTCCTCTTCCACCAATGTGGGGCGTTTAGCGCCTTCGGGCTTTACCTTCTTTTCTACGGTTACCGTGAAATGCTGTTCATCGGCTGCTTTTAGCACGCCACACAACTTACGTCCGTCTTTTCTCAGTACTTCCACTTCCTTTTCAATGTGGTTGATGTACTGTTGCAACACTTTAAATGGCTGTCCGATACCGGCAGAACCTACCTCCAACTCATAATCTTCATCCTCACGGTTCAACTTGGATTCGATGTATCGGCTCAACTCCACACAATCTTCAATCCAAACCCCTTCTTTGTGGTCAATTTCCACCACAATCTTGTCGTCCGGGCTGATAGTTACTTCCACCAGAAAGTACTCTTTTCCCTCCAGCCACTCGTCAACAATTTGACAAACAGTTTTCTTTTCTATCATTGATTAACTATATAAGAACAAAAAAAGGAGCTTAATTGCCCCTCCACCTTTCATCCATTGCGGCTGCAAAGATATAAATAATCTATTCAACTACAAAATATTAGAGAAAAAAAGAATGTTTTAACGGTTAGTTGACGTAATTATTTCATTTCTGTACGAGTCATGAACTAAATAGGAGTTTATAGAAAGAGTACTTTCCCTACGATGATTTATCTTTTTCCTTACGGTATCCCCTTATTTCCTTTACTGCGAAAGTCCTACGAGTTGTACAACTGGAGCAGTCCGAGTTATACTACTCATCACGCCTGAGTTGTACAACTCGTAGGACTTCCGTAGTAAAGAAGAAAAAGAGAGCAAGACACCCTTTTATTTATTCGGAGTATCCCACTTCTTTGTATCCGTACAACTGATATTTAACGTCTGGTTACCTGTCTGGATGCGGAAATCACCTTTTTCCAGAATCCATTTACCGTCATAACCTACAAATGCGAGATCGGAACCTTTTACTTTCAGCGTTACGGTCTTAACTCCACCCGGTCTCAGTTCCACTTTTTCAAAAGCACGCAGGCGGCGAACATCAGGAGTCAACGAAGCTATCAGATCACTGCTGAATAACAGGACACTCTCTTTACTAATACGGTTACCTGTATTCTTTACGTCAACCGTAAAAGTAAGTATATCATCGGCTGTAAAGTTGGGCTTATCTACTTTGAGGTTGCTATAAGCATAGGTGGTATAACTTAATCCGTAACCGAAAGCCCACTGTACGGACATCACAGCATCATAATCATAAGCACCCTGCATCTTTTCAAGGTCCTCACATGGCTTGTAGTCATAAGTGAATAACGAGTTGATTTCTTTCGGATAGGTATAAGGCATCTTTCCGCTGAAATTAGCATCACCTGCCACGAGGTTTGCCAAAGCGTCACCACCATAGTTACCCGGAAGCATAGCGTTGATAACGGATTTTGCTAATGGCTCTATTTCGTTGATAATGCGTGGATGGCCTTCATTCAGCACAAGGATAATCGGCTTTCCGGTCGTAGCTAATGCTTTCACCAGGCCAAGCTGGTTCTTGGAAAGGAAAAGATTCGACAGGTTACCCGGAGTTTCACAATAGGAGTTCTCACCGATACAGGCAACGATATAATCGGCATTAGCCGCTGCTGCTACAGCCTTATTTATTTCAGGGGTATTTTCTTCCCACCAAGCACCACCTTTTTTGTAAGTGACACCCGGTTCGTAAATGATATTGGAAGTACCGAACTTGTTAGTAAACGATTCAAGAATAGTATTGTAATCAGTAGCACATTCATCAGCTCTATCACCTTGCCAAGTGTAGGACCAGCCGCCATTGAGCGTACGCATAGAGTTCACATTAGGTCCTGTCAGCAGTATTTTCTTACCGGAAACCAATGGCAAGATACCCTCTGTATTTTTCAGCAATACCACAGACTCTTCGGCAGCCCGCAAAGCAGCAGTTGCATGTTCCTTTCCGCCGAACAATGGAAAATCCTGATGCCTGTAAGCAGGCGTATCGAACAAGCCCAAGCGATATTTCATACGCAGCACACGGCGCACAGCATCATCAATACGGCTCATGGGAGCTTCACCTTCTTCCACCAGTTCTTTCAGATAGATACAGAAACTCCATTCATAAGGAACCATAGACATATCGATACCAGCATTAATAGCCACTTTAATTGCTTCTTTCTTGCTTCCGACAATCTTATCGCGGGTATAGAGGTTGTTGATATCCGCCCAGTCAGTTACAATCATACCGTCCCAGTTCAAGTCTTCTTTCAGCCACTGCGTCAACAGCTCATAGTTGGCATGGAAAGGAAGTCCATTATTCATGGCAGAGTTCACCATGACAGACAAAGCACCCGCCTTGATACCTTCGAGGAACGGAGCAAAATGCTTCTCGCGCATGTCTTGCACAGTGATGGACGAAGGTGTACGATCTTTGCCCGATACCGGAACACCATATCCCATATAATGCTTGATACAAGCTGCTACCTGTTGCTTTCCTATATTATTAGGATCACTGCCCTGGAAACCGAGGACAGCTTCGCGTCCCATCTCTGCATTCACATAGCAATCCTCGCCATAATTTTCCCAATGACGGGGCCAGCGGGCATCGCGAGCCAGGTCGAGCACGGGAGCATATGTCCAGGGAATACTACCGGCTTTAGTTTCGTAAGCGGAAATGCGGGCCCCTTCACGAACCAGTTCCCGGTTGAATGTAGCCGCCATATTGATACCTTGGGGGAAGAAAGTACCACCCAACGTATAGGTGGTTCCATGTATCTGGTCTACTCCATAAATACAAGGGATACCCATGGTCTTCATGGATTTATCCTGTATCTTCTTAATTATTTCCTCCCATTTCTCTTTGGATTGGGCAATGCCCTGGGGAACATTCAGGATAGAGCCTACTTTATACTTGCCGATAACAGTATCCAGCAATGCATCATCTATCTGGAACTCTTTAGTCGGATTATCACGTTTGGTAATGACGTCAATGGTAAGTTCCGTCATTTGGCCAATCTTCTCTTCGAGGGTCATCTTCTCGAGCAGTGCCTCCACCTTTTTCTCAATATTTTCGTCTCTTGGGATAGCGGGCGCTACCGTGGTTTGCGCCATAACAGTTGACACCAGCCCGGAGAGGGCTACAGATAAGATCAATTTTCTACTCATGGTTTTGTTTTTTATTTAAATAACATCGGGACAAATTCCGTCAGATAAATACGCCAGTTCTTCCAGATATGTCCTTCATCCGTCTCATAATAAGTATATTTATATCCGTTTTCATCCAGCAGTTTACGGTAATCCACATTGGCTTTATAAAGGAAATCCGTTTTGCCGATGGCAATCCAGTAAAGGGCGGGATTCTTAGCAAACTGCACCTTCAATTTACCTTCAATATCTTCATAAATCGGTGAAGATACATCCTTATTAGGCATAATGGCAGCAGAAAACAGACCGACATAGTTGAACATATCGGGGTATTGCTTGGAAATGTGCATAGAGTGGAAACCACCCATAGACAAGCCGGCAATGGCACGACCGGACTTACTCTTAATCGTACGATAGTTTTTATCTACAAACTTCACGATGTCGGGAAACGCCTGTTCGTAAGAGCCCTCCATGGTCTTGGGTAACTGCGTAGTGGGAGGTAGCAATCCACGTGAAGTCTCACCCGGAGCAGCTTCCTGTGAAGCATTCCCATTCGGCATAACTACAATCATAGGTTTTGCCTTGCCTTGTGCAATCAGATTATCCAGAATCTGCGCAGTGCGGCCAAGTGAAATCCATGCTTCTTCGTCACCACCCATTCCATGAAGGAGGTAGAGCACCGGATAACGTTTTCCGCTGGTTTCATAACCGGCAGGAGTATAAACCGTCATACGGCGTTCCATGCCAAGCGTCGGACTATTGTACCATGTCCGGGATACGGTTCCGTGGGGTATCGAGTTCACTTTATAAAGATCGGCGCGATCACCGCCAATGATAAATACATTGGTCAGGGTAGCTACATCACGAATCAAAAAGATGTTAGCAGGGTCATTCATCCGCAAACCATCTACTATGAAAGAGTAACTATAAAGCTCCGGCTGTAAAGGTTCGGGAGTTGTATATTCCCATACTCCTGTTTTCCCCTCCGTAAGTTCGGCAATCCCAGGGATTTCAAACTCCCCATTCGTCGTTTTTATCTTTTGCTTAGGAAGGAAATCGCCTGTAACTTGTACTTTCACCGCTTTGGGTGCTTGCAGGCGGAAAGTAACGGTATTATTATCATGAATTTCGGGAGAAACAACCGGGATATTCCCCCAGAGAGCTTGCTGTGCAAAAGTAATGGTGCACAACAAAAAGGCAGTTAACAAAGTCGTTAATCTTTTCATTATAAAATATGTTTAGAGGTATTATCTTGCTTATTTCTGGTCCGCCATGTTTCGGCAGTAGTCACGGATATAGTTTATAATCAGGAAACAAGCCGGTTCGAGCACTGTTCCGTGATTGAAGCCCTGCAGTTCGTACAAAGCAGATTTCTTGTTTCCGATATTCTTTAGCACCGAAGCAAGCAATGCATTTTCTTCCCAACGATCCGCCATTTCCAGGTTACGGTCACCGGTAATCAGTATTACGGGAGGGGTATCTTTGCGTACACGGTTCACAGGGGCATACTCATCAATAATAGGAATGCCATTCGGCAATCCCCGTTCTTTGCGAATAGTGAAATGGGTTACGGTCTGCCCGCTAACAGGAAGATAAGCGGCTACTTTATCGGCATCCGCACCATAAGCTTCCATATACTTTTTATCCATAGCCAGCATTAATGAAAGATAACCTCCTGCCGAATGACCGGAAACAAATATCTTATCTTTACTACCACCGAATTCTTCTATATGGCTGAATGTCCACGCCACAGCCGCGGCAGCATCTTCAATATAAGCAGGATTTTGGGCTTTGGGGCTCAAGCGATAATTCACCGCTACTACAGCAAAGCCTCTATTCATCAATTCCTGTGGAATATGCTTACCGCCACCTTCCAGTCCACCACCATGAAACCATACAATGGTAGGGAAATCTTTTTTGTCCACCGGATAGTAGACATCCAGTTTACAACGTTCTTTTCGATAGGCATCAGTTTCCTCACCGGAAACATAAGAAAGGTCTTTATCCGTTTTATACACTCCTTGTGCATGCAGGGTAAATATACAGAATAATAGCAACAGGAGAGTCACTTTCCTTTTCATGGCATCTTCATTTAAAGTTTTGCAACTGCAATATTAGGCAATTTATCTCAGAAAGTTACTCCGTTGGGGTTGAAAAGTTTAGTAGTAAACTTTGAGTTCACTTTTTCAAGGTAGCAATTACAATCACCGGATTATCATCCTCCGTTATACTATCCAACCCTTGCACTAATCCTTTTTCCTTGAAAAATACCCATTCGGGCGCAGTAATTATCTGAACCAATTCGTCCTTGAAACAACTCCCCCAAAAGGGTGCATTTGTTTTAGATGATTTCATTCCTGTAAGAGCTAATAAACGATTCAATTGTACCAATTGATAAATATCATCGGTTGGGGTAGAACAATGTTCCAAAGAAGCAGTTCCCGTTAAGCGGTTCAAAGCACCTATATAGAAATTATTATTCAGCATAAAACGATAATAGAAATATGATGGGGTTTCAAGCATATCCCATACCCAAATATCATCCGGAGCAGCTCCATCGGAATTCCGTACTTTCAGGCCGCGCACTATCTCTTGCGCAGAATTTCTCAGATTTAAAATATAAGCAGGAGCTATTTCATCTTTAGTTAACCGAAAAACAGTATCATTACTCGCCGTTTTAAAAAGTACACTATTCTGATTCCATGCAACTGTAACATTCGTGAAGCCCGAAACTTCTTCCGGAACATTCTCCGGTGACAAGAAGTTCTTCTTCATAGCAACGGTGTCTTCTTGTTCCGAAAAGACACCTATTCCGAAAATGCCCGGTATATGAAACGGAACACCTAAATACGAAACGGCAACATATCTGTCAGGCGCTATTTTATATTCATATGAGATCATATTATCCCGTTTTCTCACTGCAACAAATTCACCGGATAAAGTATATTCCCACGTTTTATCCATATTGGCAATATAAAGTCTATCCATGACATCATCGACATAAATATTTTGAGGAAAGCCATTATACTCATTAGGACCTTCACCGTAAGTAACAACGTTTTTAATAAAATGCCCCTTCTTGTCGAACTGCAGAATTTTATTCTCTTTTATCGGTAAAATATAAATAAAATCATCCGATACCGAGAAATCAAGAATCCCCGCTATTAACGAAGCGTCATCTTGAGTAATCTCCAAAGGAATGTATTCAACTGTTTCTATTTCATCTGTCGCAAACACATTCTTCATTGCATCTTTATCTTTCAAGAGCTCACGTACATCTACAGATAAGACCTCTCCTTTATCAGTATTCTTTTCAGAGCAAGAGCATAACAAAGAGACCATACATACTCCAAAATACAACCTGCTAATTTTGCCAGCAAACCGACATTAGATAGATAACCAGCACTCACTGTCTTCATATTCCAACGATTTTAAAGTTAACAACATCATGAATTATTCCGTATTTGACAGATCTAAAAAGATCGCTCTGCAAGGTATAAAGAAATATCAAACAAACAACCAATATGCCGGATTTATTTACTCTTTCAAAGTAGCTATTAATAATATCGGATTATCTTCCTCTTTCATATCATTCAATACCCGCAATAACCGTTGTTTCGAACTTTCCGATTTAACTGTTTCTTTTTTCAGCGCTTCCATATCCAGCGTTTCCGATAATTTAGATGGATAGAGCACTGCAACCCAATACTTTCCTTTACACTTAAACTGGACATTAAAATCACCACTTCCGCATACGTCGTCTTTTAGTATAAATGGGCGGGCTATTCTACGATGTGGTATCTTGAACCACGGAAACTTCGTCTCTATAATTTCTCCTTTTCTCCGGGTTGACTTTATTTCTCCACTCTGTTTATCATAACATATAGCATAGATTTTCTCCGACTGGCTACCCACAAAATAGAGATAATCTTTTGTCTCATAGAAATCCGTAATCCAGAGGTAATCGAAAAACTTACGGTCTTTGAGCCAAAGATGGGCCATTTCAAAGTCGGGACGCTCTCCTAAAGCCAACGAATAAACAGGAACAAAATTATCTTTCGCTACATTTAATCTAAAGATAGAATCAACTCCCGGATACATGACATTGAACTCTCCAGCATAAAAGTCAATAGCCGTTCGATCTTCCATCCAATAATTAACAGCATCAAAAGTTTCCGGTTTACTACGATGCCCGACAATTTCCTCCTCTCGCCCTCTTATGGCAGGATTATAAAATCTCCTCTTCACATTAAAGCAACTATCCACTATTGCAAAAGGCCATATTGAATCTTGTACTTCAGAAACAGGACGAATTATCGGTAACCATGTATTTACAAAATAATCCTTTTCATATTTCAGATACCGGCTACTCCCCGTATACAAGAAGTTATCTAAACGCATCCGAGAGGCAACTCTGCGAAATGTCCCATCATACCCGTAGACTTTCATTCCATTGTCACAAGATATAATACAAACCTCCCGTCTTTCTTCATCAATCAAGAAATTACTCATCCGAATATATTCTTCCGGCCCGTTTCCAATCTTACCTACAGAATTAAGAAATTTCCCGTCACGCGTAAAACGGAGTACGTTATTGCCTCGCCCATTTAAAATAAAGATATCAGAGGCTGCAACTTCTATGCCGTCCGTTAGTTTATCAATCTCTCCAATCAAGGAGGCTGGAGTCATTTCCAACGGAACAACTTCCACTACAGAAACAGCATCACTCAATAGTAATTCAGGGACAACATTGGATAATCCATTTTCAATATCAATTGTAACAACGCCATCATTCACTACCTGTTGTTCTTTTGTCTGTTTGGAAGCACAACTTATCAAAGATAGCAAGCAAATCCACAAAACGAATTGTTTCATATTCTATATGTATTATTAAAAGGTTTACGGACAATCCTCTCCACTTTCGGAACGGAATGTAATTAGTTAACTACAAAAATAGTGCATAAAACAATATCCTACATTAAACCTTATGGACATCTATCGAACTGCAAACAGCTAAGGATAAATTGATTACAGATCAAAGCGCCATTACTAAATAGACAAATCACAAATATCCCCAAACTTTTGCCCCATATAGCATTTATTCGTTACATTTGTACCTTTCTTTAAACTTCAAATTTTATGGCACACCATTTGAATACCAACAAACAGTTTATGGTAGGCAACGGCATTCTGGCTTTTGCTGTTATTTTCGTAGTCGTCATCTTCGTTTACATGAGTCTGCGTCTGGATAAAAAGAAAGATGAAGACCGGAATTTCATTGAAACATATACCATTACATTAACGAAAGGATTTGTAGGAGATTCCTTATCGCTAATGATTAATGACAGCGTACTGGTAAATAAAAAAATAACAGAAGAGCCATTCAGCATTGATGTGAAACGTTTTGCAGAACAGAGCGCACTGTTTATTGTGGATAATAAAACCGAAAAACTTTCCCTGTTCGAACTAAGCGAAAGAGGAGGAACCTATCGTTTTGAGAAAGAAAACGAAGAAGTAAAACAGTTGTCACAGAAATAGGTAAACCATACCTTCTTCATAACTGAATCTGATTTGCCTCTCGCCTACTCCCCACCTTCTCCCTGTCCTATAGCAAGGAGAAGGTAGGGAGTAAGTAGGGAGTAGGTAGGGAGAAGGTAAGGAGAAAGAAGGGAATTTAAACGATTCTTATATTTCTGTACGGTATTGCTTCAATTCTTTCCGCAATGCCTGGGCTTTTCCTTCCGTCAGTTCGTCAAGAAGTGCCCAGAAACGCTCTCCATGGTTCATTTCGCGGGTATGAGACAATTCATGTAAGAGCACATAGTCTATCAAGTGCTTCGGAAGCAAGACCAGATAGAAAGAAAGATTTATGTTACGCCGTGCCGAGCAACTGCCCCAACGTCCACTGCTGGAATTGATCTTCACACTTTGATAAGGCAGGTTATGCTTTTGCGAAAGCATATATAGACGGGGTGGAAGAATAATCTTCGCATTACGCCGCAAGGCTTCTTCAATGACTTTACGCAACCATGTCTGTAATCCTTCATCCGAGAAATCGGCTCCCGGAGGACAAATGATCTGCATCTCGCCCAGTTCGGAACGCGAAAGAAAACGTTCACGCTGTCCGCTTACAAGACTTAGCTTGAAGAACTCCGCATCTATCCGGAAGTTCAAGTCTATCAAAGGACGGGTATGCTTTTTACGGGCTATCCGCAAACGGGGACGCAACTGTTCTATTGCATTCTTCACCTCTTTCATCGTAGTTCCGGGCGGAACGGTTACATAGACGGCATCTTCCCGCGTACGGAAAGTCAGGCGCCGGGCACGGGTATTCACCTTTATAAGGAAACGCCCAAGTTCATTATCTTCCAATACATTTTCCAAAACAATAAAATCTCCCAATGAATAAACGGACAAATGAACGAAATATCATCCGAATATACAAGTGATCGGGCAACCAAAAACGGACAAGTGTCCGAAAATGAACACATGATTCGAAAGAATATATTCTATGTATCAACACTTTATAGATTTGGCATGAATATTGACTTATATAACATGACCGGACGTTCACTAAAAAGTTTCTGAAAAAAAGAGAAAGAAACATGCAACCTTTTTTAAGTAACTTACGTCTAATAGGTAAACAGGAATAATATATATGAATAATTATAAAACTAAAGAAGTTATGAGAAAGTTAGCAAGTCTTATCACATGTATCTGTTTAATCATCAGTACAACAGCGTGTTCACAAAGCAAGAACTACAGTTCCGGTAACTGGAGCAATAAGAAAGTAGTAGCCAGCAATACTTACGTAACCAAGGACATCAAGGTAGACAATTTCAAGAAAATCAGCGTAGCCGGCAGTCCGGATGTTACGTTTACCCAGAAATCGGGACGTCCTGAAGTGGAAGTCTATACTTCAGACAATATTATCGACTTACTGGATATCAAGGTAAAAGACAACACCTTATATATAGGTTTCAAGAAGGATGTCAACGTATCTTATAAAAGACTGGAGGTACGCGTATCTGCAGAAACTCTGAATGGTATCTCAGTTGCTGGTTCGGGAGATATTTTCCTGAAGAATGGACTTCAAACCGATGATAACCTGACAATCAATGTTGCAGGTTCGGGAGACATCAAGGGCAGTGGCATTAAATGTAATGACATGAAGGTATCCGTAGCCGGTTCAGGTGATATCAATGCAAATAACATCACTTGCAACAATCTGAAAGTTTCTGTAGCCGGATCGGGTGACATGATATTGAAGAATGTAACCGCCGCAGGCACGGAAGCAAGCGTTGCCGGATCAGGTTCAGCTACCATTACCGGAACTACTCAAACTGCTTCTTACAGTGTAGCCGGTTCGGGCGACCTCCTTACAGAAGGTTATGAAGCCCAGCGCGTTTCCGCCAGTGTAGCAGGTTCGGGCAGTATCAAATGCTTTGCTACCGAATTCCTGAAAGTACGCACCAGCGGTAGTGGCAAGGTAGGTTACAAAGGCAATCCTGAATTGGATTACCCGAAAAAGATCTTGTACAAACTTTAAAATTCTCTCTTACAACTACTATAGGAAAAAAAGTTTTTTCTAACACACTAAACGCAAGGGTTTCCGTGAGGAAGCCCTTCGTTGTTTTTAAGCCTCTCCTCCTATCCCGCCTCTTCCGGTATCCCCACTATCGGAGAGAGTAATCCTGTATAAAGGGAGATGAATAGTTCCCAAAGGCACAAAAAAATAGGGGAACCTCCCGGCCTCCCTATTCGTATTGTTAACTTTAATATTAAATGCAGAGTATATCTCCATTTAATGCCTTTATGCCTTAGCGGATGGTTTTCAAACCTTTTATCTCCGCTTTATCAGCCTCTTTGATGCTGATGGCAACGCCACCACTGGCGGCTAATTTCTGTTTCAGTACACTCTTAGGTGTCACTACTACCTTACGTATACGATAGCTTTGGGGATTGGTATCCCAATCTGCATCTTTGCCATCTTCGTAAATGGTAGCGATATATTGTTTTCCTTCCGGAAGCCAGGAGAAAGGAATCGTCGCCGTACGACTATTCTCATCGGTAATGCCGCCAACAAACCATTCGTTTTTACCTTTCGCCTTGCGGGCTACGGTGATGTAATCTCCCGGTTCGGCTTCCAGGTACCAGCTATTGTCCCAGTCTACCGCAACGTCTTCAATGAATCGGAAGGCATCCGGAAAACGGGCGTAATTGGAAGGCAAGTCGGCTACCATCTGGATAGGAGAAGGCATGGTCATGTAAAGTGCCATTTGCTTCACCAAAGTGGTATGCACACGTTCGTTGGGTTTCTCACCGTTGTAATAAGACAGTCTTGTCTCGAAAATACCCGGGGTATAGTCCATCGGACCACCTTTCAGGCGGGTAAAAGGCAGAATACAGGTATGATCAGGATCATTGCCACCCATTGTTTCGAACTCTCCGCCACGGGCAGATTCCTGAGCCAGCCAGTTGGGATAGGTACGGCACAAACCTGTGGGACGTACTGCCTCGTGGCTATTAACCATTACTTTATAATCAGCAGCGCGACGGGCTACATGGATGTAATGGTTGTTCATCCATTAGGAAGAGTGGTATTCATTACGGGGGATGATATAACCTACGTAACCGGTTTTCACGGCATGATAACCATTGTCTACCATGAACTGGAAGGCCTCATCCAATTGTCGTTCGTAGTCGGCAGCATTGGCGGCTGTTTCGTGATGCATCACCATTTGCACGCCTTTTTCTTTGGCGTAACGTTGCAGCTCTTTGACGTCGAAGTCGGGATAGGCTTTGTTGAAGAGGAACTGACGATCTTTCCGGTAAGAAGCCCAGTCTTCCCAACCTTCGTTCCAGCCTTCTACCAGTATTCCGTCGATGCCATGGGCGGAGGCGAAGTCGATATATTCCTTCACATGGGCGGTATTGGCGGGGTGATGACCATTAGGTTTCAGTTTGGCATAATCCGTAATGCCGGGCTTGGCCTGGTAGAAATCACTATATGCCCAGGTCTTTCCTTCGCCTGTGAACATTTCCCACCACACGCCGACGAATTTCATCGGACGAATCCAGGAGGTATCTTCATATTGGCAAGGTTCGTTCAGATTATAAATCAATTGAGAAGCAAGAATGTCGCGGGCATCATCGCTAACAATGACGGTACGCCAGGGAGACAGCACGGGCAGTTGCAAGTAGCCTTTCTTACCCAATTTATCGGGAGTCAGGTGGGCACTCAGTTTAAACTGCTTATCGTCTACATTCAGCAACATACCGGCATAATCCACTAAAGCGGCTTCATGGATATTCAGGTAGATGCCATCTTCGCTTTTCATCATTAACGGGGTTTGCACTGTCAGGCCGCCTTCAGCTTTAGATTCATAAGATTTTTTGGCAATTCTTTTCTCCATATCCACTGCGATGTCCGATAGAGGGGCGGTGGTATAGGCAAACTCGTTGGTATCATAGTCACCGGGGATGCAAAAGGCTTTATGATTTCCCGTGAGATTGAATTCGGTTACTTCATCTTTTACGGTGAGGTAGTTCATCTTGCGTTGCAAAGGCAGTTCGTAGCGAAAGCCCAGACCATCATTGAACAGGCGGAAGCGGATCTTTAGAGTCCGTCCTGTTTCCGGTTGTTCCAAGGTGACGGTCATTTCGTTATAATGATTCCGTACCCGGTTGTACTCACCCCAAACGGGATTCCAGTAGTTATCAACAGAAGCACGTTCAAGGTTTGTTTGTTTGAATCCTCGGGTCAGGTCGGCTTCTTCCGTCAGGAGACCTAAACGACCGGAAGTTAAAACGGGTTTGCCTTTATAGTCCAGCCGGTATGCCGGAACGCCATCTGCCTGCTCCATAAATACCAGTGACAGGTTACCGTCAGGAGAAGTGAGTTGCTGGGCCGAGGCGAACGAACCGAGGCAAAGGAAAAAGGCAATAAAAAGGGAATGTTTCATATTCTATTATGGTTTTAATATTATACATAAACTGATAATTTACAAGACGAACATTGAAAGACAGGACTATCCCAATTCCCCTCATCTTGGGAGGAGGGGTGCCCAAAGGGCGGGGTGGTAGGTAGGGAAAAGATTCCTTAGACTTATGATTGATAGGTATTTTATTGCTTCACCTACCACCTCCCCCTACGGGTACTCCTCCTCCCAGGAGGAGGAGAATTAAGTTACTCCATATTATAGTTACTTCGTATTACAGATACTCCATATTATAAATACTTCGTAATTATATCGAACTTGATAAATTATCATTCATATCATCATATTATCAATACTTAAAGATTCGATACTGATAAGGGCACAGGCTCAGTTCTGCTTCCAGCTTCTCTTCTGCTCCGCTATACATATCTTTACTTGGATGTCCGTTCCACTCTTGCGGAAGCGTCACATTTACTTCACGATTACGTACATTTACAGCAACCAACACACGATCTTTGCCATCCTGTTTCTCAAAGAGCAGCACATCGGGTTGCGGATATGTCTTCAATCCCCCTTTACGGATAGCCGGATACTCGTTGTAAAGAGCCATCAGACGGCAGTATTCCTGATACAGTTCACTGTTCCCGGTCCAATCCACCGGAACATACGTAAAGAAGTTGATAGCTTCGGGATAACCCGCTTCTTGTGAACCATAAATCAACGCTCCCCCATGCAGATAAGTAGTCAGCATGAAAGCTGCCATAGAGCCACGTATATCTCCGAATTCTTTAGTAGGCGACATCTTTGCCGACTCATCATGATTGGTGGTAAAACGCAGCTTCACTTTTCCTACGGGGATAGTATCATACTCCGCCTTATCCGTAGCAAACAGTTCCTGTGCCGGGGCATCTTTTACGAATACATCGCGAAGTGACTCCAGAAAGTCCCAGGAATAATTCATATCGAAACCTGCATCAAAGTGGTCGCGTCTTTTCCCTTCAGCCAGCATCAGCAACGAACGGTCGGGGATGGCACGCAAAGAGTCGAGCGCCTGTTTCCAGAAGTCGAAGGGAACAAAGTCCGCCGCATCGCAACGGAAGCCATCGATGCCGATTTCAGTAACCCAAAACTTCATGGCTTCAATCATTGCCAAGCGCATCTCCTGATTATCAAAGTTTAAGTCAGCCACATCCTTCCAACCGGTTCCGGCAGGAAAGATTATGTTTCCGGCCTCATCCTGCGTATACCATTCTTTGTTGGCAATCCAAGCATTGTCCCAGGAAGTATGATTGGCTACCCAGTCGATAATCACATTCATCCCCTTCTGATGACAAGTGGCAACCAAGGCCTTAAACTCATCCAGTGTACCGAACTCCGGATTCACTCCTTTGTAGTCCTTCACACAATAGGGGGAATTCACAGATTTCTCCTGCCCCACTTCATTGATCGGCATAAACCACACCACGTTGATTCCCAATGCCTGAATGGAATCTAAGCGACGTTCCACCACCTTGAATGACTTCTCAGGAGCAAACACTCGCGGATTGACCTGATACATCACCACATCTTCTACAGCAGGCAATGCCGCAATTTCCACCGCCGCTTCGCCCTGCCGCTTACCTGTACAAGCAGCAAGCAGGCACAGCAGACTTACAATAAATATATATTTCTTCATATTATCCTTCTATTTTCCAGATGTAATATTGATAGGGCTCCAACGTAATCGTCCTTGGCAACACGGTGCTTTCTCCGGTCCAGAGATTCTTCGCACTATCCCCTACCCGCTCCATAGGCAGATTCAATCTTTCCTGATTACCACTGGTATTTATCAGTACCAGTATCTTTTCCGTACTGGAGATACGATAAGAGCATATCGCTTTACTCGTCTGATAAAGTTTGATCTCTCCATTCTGTAAAGCAGGAGAATTGCGATACAACTGCATCAGTTTGGTATAATCCGCCTGATAATCGGCATTAGAGTTCCAGTCCATCGCCTGATAGCCAAAGAAAGAGAGGGCCTTGTCATAAGCCAGTTCCTGCGAACTATAAATCATTGGGCAGCCACCCATAGAAATAGAGGCCACAAAGGCTGAGAAAGCACCTTCCTTGGTTTGATAAGCCTGCACGGGCGATTTCTCGGAAGCCATATCATGGTTAGTGGAATAACGCATAAGTAACCGTTTATCTGTTACCGAAGCAAGCTCACTACGATGTGTATCATACAAATTAGCCACAGAAGCGCTTCCTGCATATACATACTGTAGTTTATAAGCGAAGTTCCAGGCATGCAGCATATCAAAACCTGCATCGTAGAGTGCAGTTTGTGAACCTTCGGCCAGCATCAGCAAGGTACTTTTGGCGGCACGAAGCTTCGTGATAGTTTCCTTCCAAAAGTCATTGGGCACACCTTCGGCATGGTCGCAACGGAATCCGTCTATGTCAGCTTCGGTCAGCCAGTAAAGCATAGCCTCCTGCATGGCGGCACGCATGGTAGTGTTGTCATAATTCAAATCAGCCACATCGTCCCAACCCATTCCGGGGGGGGGGGAGAAACAATATTGCCGTTGGCGTCCTGCGTATACCAGTCCTTATGTTCCGTAGTCCAGGCATGATCCCAGGCGGTATGGTTAGCTACCCAGTCCAGGATTACCAACATACCTTCGGCATGGGCCTTCGTGACTAATGCTTTCAAATCGGACAGTGTTCCATAGGCAGGATTAATAGCCCGATAGTCTTTCACACAATACGGAGAACCGACAGCATTCTTTTCACCTTGCTGGAAAATGGGCATGAGCCAAAGAATATTGGCTTCCAGCTTTTTGATACGCGGCAGTTGGGCAGTCAGTCCATTCAGTGCTTGCGTTTCACCGAAGAGTGCCGGATTGGCTTCATAAATCACCATTCCGTCTGTAGTAACATCATCTGCGGGAGGCGGCATATCAGGATCATCATCCGAACTGCATCCGGTAAAGCTCAACAGCAAAAGGCTGGAGCACAAAATCTTAAGGATATCCTTTATTCTCATATCTATTTAATTAATTGGTTCTATCTCAATTCTCCTCCTCCTTCCGGAAGGAGGAGGAGAATTGAGATAGTATAAGTTATAATTTCAAATAATCTGTTTCAAGCAATGAAACTAAGAGTTTCCCGGTGTGAAACAGAGAGTTTCAAGTAATGAAACTACTTGTTTCAAGGCATGAAACAAACGGTTTCCCATCTTGAAACTCAAAGCATCTTAGGGCTTGGGCAATTTTTCATAAGAAGTAGCTGTGATAGAGAAGTAAATATCTCCTATCAATGCTGTATACAGCCCGCCATCTTCTATTTGCTGTCCGCCTCCATTGTTATTGAAAATCAGATTCGAATTCTTACCAACGTGCTCCGATAAATCAAAATACTTATAAGTAACACCATTGATCTCCCTCGTTCCGGTTACTTGTATGCCCGGCCAGCCGCCACCAAGTTCAGCGTCACCCCAACCATAGAGAGTCAAAGCTTCCCAACCGGAGTTATCCTGTACATATACAGTACAATCTTTTATTTCACTACAGCCATCACCCGAGATGCGGAGATAGTAATCACGATCTATCGTCAGGTTATAGTCTTTCAACTGATTTCCACCGCCGTTATTATTGAATATCAGGTTGATATTCTTATTTGTGCAAGCCGGTGTCAAATGGAAGCACTTATACGTTGTACCGTTGATTACCTTTGTTTCTGAAACCTGCAGACCGGGCCAGCCGCCACCAAGTTCCACATCTCCATAGCCATACAGTGCCAGCGCACCCCAACCGGTATTATCTTCCACATAAAGAGAATAGCTCGTACCGTGTGTTGCAGGATCTATCTCCTCACACTTCTCAGGAGTTATGCTGAAATAGAAATCGCGGCTGAAAGTGATGTTCTTTACGAAAGACAGCACGAGTCCCGGATCGTCTTCCTTTTTGTTATTATTAAATGTCAGCTTCAGACTCTGATTCATCAATTCCACATCGGTTTCAAAGTATTTATAAACCACTCCATTGATTTCCTTTGTTCCGGCAGGTTCAAGTCCCGGCCAGTCTTCATTGTTATCACCTGCCCCGGAGATGTAAAGTGCCAGATCTCCCCAACCGGACTGGTCGTCTACATAGATGCAATAACTTGCTTCCGGATCTATCTCTTCAAAGCCTTTATCGGTAATGCGGAAGTAGAAGTTTCTGTTGAGTGTCACCACCGGACCGTCAAACTGCTTTCCATCATTATTATTGAAAATTAGATTCACACCTTCATAACCATCCAGAGCTTTCCCCATATCGAAGTATTTATAAGTAACTCCATTGATCACTTCCGTACCTTTCACCGCAATACCCGGCCAAGCAGGTGTTACATCACCGGCACCAGCCCAACCGTACAAGTAAAGATTATCCCAACCGGATTTATCAGCCACATAAACCACAAAGCCATCATGTCCTTCTTCTTCTGTATTAAAGTAAGCCTCCCAGCGGTCTACCCATACATTGGTACGGGTTCCCACCTTTACATCCAACTGATGCACCACAGCTTCATTCTTCACCGAACGTTCTTCACCTTTCGAAGCCGATACGAAGTAGAAGCCGTCTGCCAGTGTCTTTCCATCTTTGAAAGTAGAAGGTAGCAGATAGATTCCCCACTTGGATTCACTACCGGTAGCTTTCTCCAACTGCCATTCCAGATTACCTACAGCAGCTTCGGCTCCTCCATTGAAGTCGCCCACAATGTAGTATTCGTCATCGGCAGCACTGCCTTTCGGCATGATGACTTCCAGCAATATAGCGTTCGCCTTGATTTCGAACTGAGGCAGTTCATCATCGAATATAATCGTATCTGTATCATCGCACCCGTTGAGCAGAGCAAACAACGGCAACATAAACAGCCAATAAATTATCTTTTTCATGGATTTTCTGTTTTTGAGTTATTTATAATTCGGGTTCTGAATCAGTCCTTGATTGACAAGCAATGCAGAAGCAGGCAACGGATACCACTCATATTTACGATCACGCTTGGCGGGATAAAGTTGCCCATTGTCTGTGGCACGTCCGAAGAACCACCACTGGCCTTGCGTGAATTTGTCGAAACGACGCAGGTCTGTACGGCGGCGGCGACCTTCATTCAGGAACTCAACACCCCACTGGCTCAACATCCAATCCATATCGAAAGCGGTGAAGCCACGGCCCGGTTTGTCTTTCACGTCTGCCCAGTCGCCGGCACTGAAGTAACGTTTACGTACTTCATTCACCAGTTCTTTGGCCTTGTCGGCTTGTCCGGCACGCATTTCACACTCGGCAAGCATATAGTACACTTCGCTCAGGCGGAATTCCACTTCGTCGATGTTCTGGAAGTCGATGGCTGCGGAAGTAGGATATACCGGGTATTTCACCAGACGGAGGCCGGAGTTCGTCTCACCCCAACGCGGTGACATGACGGTTTCCAAGTTGCGTCCGAGGTTCATAAACGTACCTACCTGGTCTACATACGCCAAGTCTTGTCCGTCACGGTCGGCATCGGCTTTCAAGGCCTCACCCTTACCATAGTTAGCTTTTATGGTACCTTTCAGGAAGATACCGCTGTAGCCGTTCTTCTTATCATAATTATAGTTCTTTTTACGGATGTCGCGGTCGTCGAAGCGTTCGTAGACTGCACCCAGTTTATCACCATAAGCCGCATCGAGGAAGCAGGTAGCTCCCTGTGTACCTCCCAATTCATTCACCGTTCCCGCATTGTCATACGAAGGAACCAGACAAGTGCAGTTCCAACCACTCTGACTGTAAGTGCCTCCAAAATAATCCCAGATATTATAAGGATAGAAAGTCATGCGCATCCATCCCATATTCAGTTTACCGTCTTCGCAGGCAAAAGCCATGATGACTTCGGGACATTCCGTATTATTGATAGAGTAAATATCGCGGTAATCCTTTGCCAATTCATATTTTCCATATTTACCGCTGATTATTTCACGGCACAGTTCGGCACATTCGGTATAGTGGCTTTCTTTGATGAACACTTCGGCATTCAGCAACAGACGGGCCTTGATCATACGGTTCACGGCCTTGTTCATGCGGTTCACCTGATTTTCTACCATTCCTTCGTAGCAATCATCCAGCTCGGTAGCAATGAAGTTATAAATCTTCTTGCAACTTGTATCGAAGTCCGGGTCGGCAGTGGGTGGCAATTCACCGTCTACGGTGGCCGGTTCAATATTCAGCGGCAATGCACCACCCCAGATTTCAAAGATATTGTAATAAGCCCAGGCACGGAGTGTACGTACTTCGCCTTCATAAGCTTTCAGTTTCTCATCAGTCATCTTCAGGTCAGCAGAAGTTAGCTTTCCCATATCAGCCAATAAGGTGTTACACAGGCCGATAGTGGTCCATGCATTCTCCCAGGCACTACGGATAATCTTGGCATCGGGAGTCCAGTTCTGAATGGAGAAGATAAACTTTTCGCCTTCATCATATCCCCACTGACCGCCATTCCATACACGCCAGGTCACCTGATCGGCAGGAAATTCCTGCATGTACCAGAAGTATTCGGCATAACTGGTAGCACCTGTGGAATAAATAGTAGCTACCGCACTCTTCACACTATTCTCGTCCTGATAATAGACGCCGGAGTCTACACGGTCGAACACTTCTTCCGTAAGGTCGAAGCAACCGCTCAATGAACAACCCAGAATGATTGCCAACAGACATTTATATTTCAGATATTTCATAATTCTTTTCTGTATTTAGTTATTAAAGGAGTTGACAAGGCTTCAGGCGACAAGTTGACAAGGGGAAATGACTCTCTTACTAAACGAAACTATTATCCTCGTTCCCTTGTTAACTGCAACCTTGTTAACTATATCTATTTGAAACGGATATTCAAGCCTACGCTCAACTGGGTAGCTGAAGGATAGGCGCTGTTTGTATCTACACCCGGAGTCAGTCCGTTGATAGCAACGGCTGAGGGATCGTTACCGGAATAGCCGGTCAGCGTAAACAGATTCTTAGCTGTCAGATAAACTCTCATACCTTTGATGAACTTGTTTTCTTTCGGGGTGATGGTATATCCCAGAGTCAGGTTATCCAGCTTAAAGTAATCCCCCTTTTCGAGGAAGAAGGAAGAGATTACACCGCCACCGGTTGTAATATCCGCATCTTTTCCATAAGCATCGCGCAGCACATTGTCCGTACCGCAACCTTTCAGACCCATCCCGTAACGACGCATATTGAAGATTTCAAAACCGAAAGCACCGTTGAACATCAGGCTCAGGTCGAAGTTCTTATAACGGAGCGTATTACTCCAGGAAAGATAAGAGGTCGGCGTACCATTACCGATATGGCGTTTGTACTTCACATCTGCCTTGGATACAGGAACTTTTTCGCCTTCATCGGTATAAATCATCATATCGCCATTCTCTACACCGGCATACTCGTAGCCATAGAACTGGCCGATCTTGCTGCCTTCTTCCACGCGGAAGAAGTATTCGCTCGTACCTACACCCGGTTTCTGATACAGTTCCACATAAGAAGCTTTGTACAGGCTGTTAGAGAGTTTATCCAGTTTCGTAGTGCCGTAAGAGTAGTTGATACCCGTTGTCCATTCTACGGGAGTTCCTTTGAAAGCGTCGCCTTCCAGAGAAACTTCGATACCACGATTCACAGTGGTTCCTACGTTTACCAGAATTGTAGAGTAGATGTAGGGAGGCTGTGGAGCCGTATAGTTATAAAGCAAGTCGCGTGACTGGCGGTCGAACCATTCAACAGAACCGCGCAATCTGTTCCATAAGGCAAAGTCAACACCGATGTTCATACTGACACTCTTTTCCCAGCCCAGTTTGGAATTGGCATTCACTGAAGGAGCATAACCTGTTACCCAGGCACCGTCCATCAGATAGGTATCCGTAACATTCAACTGGGCATTTTTATGAGAGCCGTAAGTGGCTAATGACTGGTAGCAATCGAAGTCCGAACGACCTGTTACACCATAGGAAACACGGGGTTTCAAACTCTGAACGATGTTTTGGTGGTCTTTCAGGAAACCCATATTCGCCATTTCCCAGGCAAGAGAAAGAGATGGGAAAGCACCCCATTTATGATCTGCACCGAATTTCGTAGAACCTTCGTAGCGGATGGAGGCGGAAGCAATCAACAGATTCTTCCAATTATAGTTGATACGTCCGAAGACACCGATCAGTTTGGCAAGAGATTTACCAGTACCCATGCTTGCTTTTCCTTTGGCAAGGTAAGAACCGCTTCCAAGGTTATTCCAGAGAATATCATCGAAATTGAAATCACTGTTTCCGGCTTGCAGGCGCTCCCAGGTGGTTTGCTCATAGTTGTAACCTACCATTGCCTTGAAGTTGTGGTCACCCAAATCCAACGAGTAGTTACCCAACCACTCCAGGCGGGACGTATACCACTTCTGGTAAGTCACTTCTGCACGTCCGTTATAGCCGTTCCAGTAAGATTCACCGGCAGTGGAAGGGGTATAATAGTGCTGTTTCAGATCGTTGTAGTGCAAAGAGTAGCTCAATGAAGTATTCAGCATTTGCTTTTCCGAACGGATCAGGTTGACTTTTACCTCAGCAGTACCCAGCAGGTAAACGCGCTGGCCGTTATTGTCGATTTCTTTCAGTTCCTGCACCGGGTTGCGTGCTCCGGTAGGAGAAGTAGGCTGGAAGTAAGTTCCGTCCTCGTTATACAAAGGCATGGTAGGGTTCATGCTCAAGGCAGTATCGAACATGCCATCGTTGCCCCATACTTCATTCACGCGACGGGCGTTGAGTGAACCGTTCAGTTCTACGATTCCATCCATCATACGCTGGTTCAGGACGAAGCGTCCGCCGAATTCTTCACGGCTGCTGTTCAGATCAAGGCCGGTTGCTTTCTTATAATTGAAAGAAGCGCCATAGTATCCATTCTTGGTACTGCCGTCGATAGAAAGATATTGGTTGTTATCATAAGAGAAATCACGCAGCAACAGGTCATACCAATCAGTAGAATACCCATAATCCGTTGCACGACGGGAACGACGGAATTCGTCTGCACTCAAAATATCCGGACCGCTCTTTGCCAGGTTCACACCGAACCAGCTGTCGTAAGTCACTTGGGCACGTCCGGCTTCTCCGGCTCCCTTACATGTGGTAATCAGAATCACCCCATTGGCACCGCGTGTTCCGTAGATGGCAGCGGAAGCGGCATCTTTCAGTATGGTCATCGACTCAATGTCCTGTGCTGCCAGGTTGCGGATATCGCCACCTGCCACACCATCAATTACCACTAACGGGTCATTGGATGCCGAAATAGATGTTGCACCACGAATCTGAAGGGAAGAGCTTGCATTCGGATTGGCTGCCGCCGTATTGTTTACGGTCAAACCGGCTACTTTACCGGTCAGCATCTCCATCGGATTGTTCATGGAACCTTGCAGGAACTTCGATCTGTCTACCTGCACGATGGAACTGGAAAGTTCTTTCTTACTCAATGAACCGTAGCCCACCACAACGACTTCATCCAGTGCCTGAGCGTCTTCTGACAGCACTACATTGATTTCTTTACGTCCACTACAGGGAACTTCTTGTGTTTTGTAGCCAATAAAGGAGAAAACAAGGACGGAAGAAGGCTTCACGCCCGACAAAGTATAGTTACCGTCAATATCGGTAATGATACCATTAGTTGTACCTTTCACGGTTACGTTAGCGCCAATTACAGTTTCGCCCGTGGTATCCGTTACTTTTCCTTTCACGGTTAAATCCTGGGCAAAGGATGCCACTGCAAAAAGTAATCCGGTCATGAGAAGGAGAGACCGGCACAAACATAACTTTGTTCTTTTTACATTCATACTATTAGTTTTTAGATTAACAATCATTCTGTTCACCTCCACAGGTTGAGGCGACAGTGCAAATGTCTGTAAAAAGAAGGGGGAAGAAAAAGGGAACTAAAGAAAATCTAGATTAACAAAAGAAGCAAAATATTATATATCAGCAAGATAAAACAAAGAAAGGGCGTTAAAAAACTAAATAAAAATAAAGAAAAAGACATCTCATTATCCTGCAAAAGAGCCTATCTTCATCACCTCTTCTTCAAAATTATCACGGCAAAGAGAGCGATTCTTCAATTTGGAACGATAAGTATAAATAGTAGTAATGGAATAACGTAGGAATCCTGCAATCTTGGCACTGTCCGTAATGCCCAAACGAATCAGGGCGAATATACGAAGTTCCGTTGTCAGCCGTTCATCCTGTTTAGGAATAATTCTTTCTTCTTCCGGCAACAACTCATTAAAGCATTTCACAAAATCAGGGAAAATACTAAGAAACGAATTATCGAAGTTCTGATAGAATTCTTTCAGCTCCTCATCGATGAAACGGGACGATTTCAACGTTTTGTAGAGTTCTTCCACCTTTCCCGAAGCAGCTTGTTTGTTAAGCATCCGGCGGTATCCCTCTAACTTGTCAATGTATGTGGAACACAATCCCATAAACCGACCGACGTGCTCCTCTTTAATATGATTAGCCTCCGTCAGCGAATCATTCGTTTCGTGCTGTCTCTGATTTACTTCGGTTAATCTTTCATTCAGAAGTTTCAGCTCTTCATTCACAGTCAGCAAATCCTGCCGCGCACGGGCCAGTTTCTTCACCTGACGAATTACATACCAGACCGCACATGCCAGAAACAGCGTCAGTAAACTGGTAACGACCAGAAATATCTGCAACACTTGCTGATGTTTCTGTTTCTCCACTTGATAGGCATGGTCTATGACGGGAAGCATCCTTGAAGCCTGCACATTCCGGAGACGGGCATTGTAGAAATTGGCATCTTCCATACTGCGTTTCATATAAACATCCGCCCGTTGCAATTGCCCCTCTTCATATAACAATTCCGCCAATGCACGCAAGGAATTATTCTCTTTCACCACACCACGAATATCGGCAATTGCACTCTTTATCAAGTACTCTTTTTGCTTTTCCCTCTGTCCTGTACTCTGATAGATAAAGGCAAGAATAGAGGTCACCACTGCATAATCCCGTGTATCCGGTGAAAGCTTCCGATGATAAACTTCTAACATTTCAATGGCTTCCTCGCCCCTTCCTTGTTGAAGAAGTTCGGGAGTATAAGCTATGACATACTGATAAGATCCCTCTTCTACCATCTGCAATACAGAGTCACGGTAGGTATACAGGTTATTCAGATATTCAATCTGATATTCATCGTCCATCGCATACTCTGCATGATAGAGATAAATATCCTCAAAAGTGATGTAATATTCAATGAGTTGTTCTCTGGAGAGTTGTTTGCTGTCTATAGACTTCAATAATGCCACGCCTTCCGCATACAGACCCGTTTTTCCCAAGATGCTTGCTTTCTTCAGTTTGGCTTCATTCAGCCAGTCTTGATTATTATTCTGAAGGGCAATCTCAATATTGCAATTGATGTAGTATCTTGCAGAATCGCAAATATACGCTTCATATTCATCAAAAAGTTGTTGATTGATATGGTATTCCTCGGAAGGAGAAGTACTCTTACGAGTCCGGAAATATTCTTTAATCTGATCAATGCGTTTCAGCCTGGCCTGCTCATATTGAGCGGTATTCTCAATTGTCCTGTCCAGCACTACCAGTAAAGAATCTATTTTCTCCTGCGCTTGCAGAAGGCAACAGAACAGCAAAGAGATTACAAAAAGCAGGTACCGGTCTTTCATGCTTACAAACGTTTACGAACAGGACAAAGATATAAAATCCTACTATAATAACCATCTTACCAGTTCGTTTTTAATAAATCGCCCCTACAGTTAACCATGAAGCTTATTAACTTGTAGGGACGAAGGCCTTTCATCCGACTCTCTCGAGCCGGAAAGAAAGACCTATTAACTTCTTAGTTTATACTATAGGAACGTACTTTTCCAAAGTAAAGTAACAGTTACTTCAGGGCTTGCTTAATAAGCTCCTTGACTTCTTCTGCCGAAGGATATTTCTTGGAATTCCACTCTTTGTCAGCTTCTTCTGCAATCTCATATACCGAATCGCAATGCTCCGACATCAAGAGATAAAGTTTCTTCTCCAATTCCTCGCCTGATTCTGTAGTAACCACATAGTAAACCTCAGCATACTTGCAATCTTTACCATCATAATGGCAACCATTCTTTCGCTCAAGGTGTCCCCATTGATATTTCTCACCTTTATTCAGTCGGGCACTTACATAATCGGCTGTTGCTGACTTAATTTTATACTGGTCACTTCCTGGAAGATAGCAGGAAGTAAAAGCAATAAGCGTGAAACACGCTATAGCTGAAAATCTTTTTAATGTACGCTTCATGATCATTTTATTTATTGGTTCTGGAAGCGAAGTTAGGCATAAAGAATCAACCTATCGCTCTATATCAATGAATAAAAAGTCTATATAGACAGTACATAATACACTGATTATCAAAGAATATAAATCAAGAATATCTATATCTGTTTTTTAGGGATTTATACATTACTAATTATCCGCTTTCTTAGGCAGAAAACTTAATATGAAGCAGGCAAGATAGCATCAATATAGATACAAAATAAAAGGGATGCTGCATCTCGCGGCGCCCCATCTATCTTAGTTAGTTTTTATAAGAATTTGAGAGAATTGAAACTTCACAGCCTCAATTTGTTGTTTTAATAAAGCACACTAACTATATTTATGTTTAAAGCAAATGAAAATGTTATTTTTAAAAGCAAATGAAAACGTTACTTTTTCAGTTCCACCTTCTTGTCTACCCGTTGCAGACTATCCAGAATCTGTTGTTCATGGGTAATCGTCACGTCTCCCGAAAGAGCTACCGAAGGTGCGGTAATTTGTTTGCCTATTGTATCGGCTGCGGCCACTTCTTTTATATCACTATAGAATGAATGTTGCATCACATTCCCTAATGAAAGTACCACTGCCACTACTGCGGCGGCCTTGAACAGCGGAACGAAACGTGCGGTAAGCGTCAAGCGTTTTGCCTTCACCACCGGAGTCTCCACTTCTGCAAGCACACGGGCATCGAAATCTGCTCCCAACCCCACTTCTTGTTGCAGTTGCTGATATACGAACAAGTCTTTGTATCGAAGCAAATGCTCCGGAACGTCGCTTCCGTTAAAGAAAGCACGCAACTGCGTTTCTTCCTCAAGGGAAGTCTCACACTGCCAGTAGCGTTCTAAAAGTTGTTCTATATATTTACAGTCCATAACCATCTATATCTAAATACCGTTGTTTCACTTTTTGCCTCGCCCTGAAGAGGTTCACTTTTACCTGTTCCTCCGTCAAATGCAGGACGACCGCGATTTCTTTATAACTCTTACCCTCTATATCCCGAAGCTGCATGATCAGCCGTTGTTTATCGGGAAGTTCATTGACCAGATGATGGATGAGTGTCATTTGCTCTTTATCCACCAAGTGATCGTAAGGGTTGGATGCTCCGGAAGTCTGTTCCATTTCAGGTGTCAGTTCCACGGTCTGAGCGTCTTTTCTTTCGCTACGGTCTATTGCCAGGTTCTTTGCCACTGTCAGGCAATAAGCCTCGATAGAACCGAATTGCGCCCACTCATCACGTTTGTTCCAGACTCTTATCAGTGTTTCCTGCACAACGTCTTCTGCCTCTGCTCTGTCGAAAGTAATCCGGAGAGCCAACCGAAAGAGTTTGTCTTTCAGAGGGAGAATGTCATTCCGAAAACTGATTTCTTGCATCTCTATTAATAATGACGGTTAAGTATATGGAAAGTTACAGTTGATCACTACTTTTTTTGAATTATTTTTTGATGCGGGTTCCGCTATTCTCGTTAATCGCTGACGCTAAGGTAATTACCACTTCAGTTACTCCCGCATTCAAAGCTTCAAAAGAATTCTCCAGCTTGGGTATCATACCTCCTTGAATAACACCGTCCGCTACGTATTGTTTGAATTCGGCAGGAGTGATCTGAGGTATCACGCTATCGTCATCGTTCTCGTCACGAAGCACACCCTTCTTCTCAAAACAGAATACCAATGTCACATCGAACAAAGCAGCAAGGGCTTTTGCAGTCTCTCCTGCAATAGTATCGGCATTTGTATTCAGCAGATTGCCCGCACCGTCGTGCGTCAGCGGAGCCATTACGGGAACTACTCCTTTATAGATCAAATCACCCAAAAACTCTGCATTCACTTGCTTTACATCACCCACAAAGCCATAGTCAACGTCTTTCACCGGGCGTTTTACGGAACGGATTACATCCATATCCGCACCTGTCAATCCCAATGCATTGGCACCACGCGCCTGAAGTCCGGCTACAATATTCTTGTTTACCAGTCCGCCATACACCATCGCCACTACTTTCAGTGTTTCGGCATCCGTGATACGACGCCCGTTTACCATCTGGCTTTCAATGCCCAGTTGGGCAGCCAATTTTGTGGCCGAACGGCCACCTCCGTGTACCAAGACTTTGTAGCCCTCGATAGCTGCAAAGTCATCCAACAACTTATGGAGGGTAGCTTCTTCCTCCACGATTTTGCCACCCACCTTTATTACTGTTAGTTTTTCTCTCATATTCTTATTCCAAATAGGTATATCCGTACAGACCGGAACGATAATTGGAAAGGAACTCTTTACCTTCTTCCAATGAAATACGTCCTTCTTTTACTGATTGAGTCACCCAAGTCTCCAGTGTACGCACCAGCTTCTTAGGGCTATATTGAACATAGTCAAGCACTTCCGCCACAGTTTCACCATCAATCACTTGTT
>Ga0192239_1017_pt1 | contig 62384 bp, 61 predicted proteins | sample Koala_Koa27_G3_FD_131231 | JGI IMG/M metagenome (GOLD analysis project Ga0192239, IMG submission 131231) | Enriched cells from koala feces incubated with labeled cellulose particles, San Francisco Zoo, California, United States - Koala_Koa2-7_G3 ... | reverse complement strand
GCAAAACCTACCATACAAGATATAACAACAGTTGCCCATGCCTAAACGATATATAGACTATTTTGTTAGAATAGGTATATAACATAAGCATGGGCGTTGTTGTTATCGTCTCTGTATGGTTTTCAAATTTGCAAGATTCGATGAATAGAGACAATAACAAAACGCCTTTTCGTAAATATGTCCTTCCATTTCTGGAATTGGGACAAAGATACTTAAAGCGTTTGTATTAACAAATAAGTTGTGCGCTAAAATGTTAGGCAATCATAAGTGTTTAGTAGTTCTTCCTGTCTTAGTCCTAAGTAGCGTTTGGTTATGGCTACATTGGAATGATTGAACAACTCCATCAACTTAACTAAAGCAAGTTCAGCATTATCTGCATTCTGGTTATAAACCTGTCTACCAAATGTCTTTCTAAGACTATGACAACTAAAGTTCTTAATTGATAACTTGTACTTTGCTTTAATCTCCTTTAGAATAATATTAATCCTTTGGATAGTGTACACTGTTCCCTTCTGACTAACTAAAACAGGTGCATTAATTCCAATGGGATTAATTTGCTTGTAACAATCTGCAATGTGTCGCTTTAGTTGGGAATTAATTCTAATGGTACGTTGTTTTCCTGTCTTATGCTCTATAATAGAAAACTCATCCACATTTAAAATGTCTTTCCAACGTAATGAAAGAATGTCACTAATACGCAATCCCCAAAAGCAACCCAAACTAATAAGTAAGCTCATTTTGTAGTTGGCATCTTTATAGAGTAAACGTATTAGTTTCATTGCTTCATCCCATTGCAGATAATCGCTGGTAGTTTGGCTGTACTTTAAACTCATAATGTTCAGTTTTAATAGTAGGTGAATGAAAGTGAACATTCCATGTAACACCCAAATGTTAGATATAACCTAACTGATTGAATGATAGTAGAATGTTCACTTTGTAGAGAAGTGAATATTTTAGTAATGGTAAATGTGGAATACTCAAATGCTGAATATCCCCAAACACCACTAATCTAAGAACCACTTGTATCTCTCATCCCCATGTAAAGCTGAATTAATACCAACTGCCATTTCTGTAGCATTTAGCGACCTGTCTAAAAAACTATCAATATAGGAACTCTTATTTGCACCAGTCAGCAAATTGTAGAATTTCCACATATTAATATCACTGCCCAAACTACCAAAGTTCTCATCCTGTATGTATGCCTTAGATACACTATTAATTTGTGTGTCAGTGAGCAACATTCTTGGAATGTCCTTTTGATAGCCTTGTGGCAATGACTGATAAAGCCTCATTCTTCCAAGTAATTGGCAAAACTGGTGTTCAGTGAGATAAGAATTAGTAAGCGTTTGCATCAAATGTATGTGTTTGGCTGGATTGTAGTTATTGAACATTTCCAATACGATACGATATAGTTCATTTGTATTAGATACTTCCAAACAGCTATTCAAGCCATCAGTAAACACACATAGGTTGCAACATACTTGATTCTTAAACCCTATAAAGACCTTGAATTTCTCTATTCCTTTTTTAGAATATAGATTCATGTGGTTATAGGCACGAACGCCACCAATAGATAAGGTAAGTTTGTTTCCTTCAATAGTTTCATAGATAGTTGGCACTTCAAAACAGAACATCATTCTCTCATAGTATTGTGTCTTGTCACTTTCCAAAAGTTGGTTCACTGGTTTGTGAATAGCTTCTGGAATACGACCTTTAACAATGTGTGATACTCTAATATCTGGTTTATCAATACGTTCACCACTAAAGAATGAGTTTGCAGCATCCCAAACAGTTTCAATAAAGTTAGGGTGTGAGATTGTTAGTTCGTTGTCTTTAGAAAAGACAGGAACAAGACAATCATCCTTTAAATGCTGTAAATCAACTTCCTTTGTGTTGGCTTCAATAAAGTGTGGATTATCCTTTTTAGGTTGTTCCACTACTTCCATAAAATCAACAGTTTCAGCAATTTCTTGTAAATCACTTCTTCTTGCTGGTAGTAAATCTAATGTTTCCATAATCTGTCTTCTTGTTTTTTGTTTGCTTCTTCTTTCCTTGCTACTCTCTTATTCACTGCATTGTAATAAGCATCCTGTTTCCTTTGCTGAATATCTTTGTAATACTCTGCATTTCTGTTATTTTCAGATTGTTGCTTTTTCACTTTGCTGTGAATGTATAAGAAGAAAATAAATGCAAAGGCAATCACTGGATTAATGATTAACCCAACTACGACCAACACGATAAGAACTACAATTAATAGATAGTCTCCTGCTTCCATAAGCCCAATTTTAATAATGAATACTATGTGAATTTTGAGTAAAGGAGAACTTTGTAAATGAAAATCCATTTGCCAAACTGAAATGTGTGTGCCATTAGTTAGACCTTAAGATTTGGTTTTTCATAAGGATTAAAAAAGGTACTACTTCCAAAGTTTGGTAGAGTGGACTTTCACGTAAGATTCTACTTTATTCTAAGCTGGGAAGGAGGCATTATGGGTTACAATAGGTCTATGCGCATCTCTCGCTTGATTTTTTTAATCTATCTAATCTCTTACAGAGATAATCTTACAGGAAAAGGCACTCAATTTTAAATGGTAGGGGGTACTTATTTAGGGATGGGGTATATATGTTTGCCCAACGCTACTAGAATTTTGCTACTTTAGAAATACCTAAAATAAGAATTTAGCTGTTAGTGACTTATTAGTACCTCTCCATTAAGTACTAATAGACAGGTATAAATAAGTCGCTTACCTTAGTTTTTGGATTTTAGAGTTATGTTAGGTAATGGATTTTGGCTATTCTCAATCCAGACTAATTTAGGTTTTGCAATATCATTGCTTAATAGTAGGTTATCTGGTGTTAGCTTTACACCATTGGGTTGCATCTGCAATAAATCTAATTTCTGTAAATCTACATTGTATGATTGAACAGTATCTTTATTCATTCTAAGCAATGTACCTACTTTAGCATTGGATAAAGTAATGATGTCATCCTCTGCTATTAGTAGGAGCTTTATATAATATCCTTTAACCTTAATAGGTGCGTCGACTTGGGTAAATCCCTTTGATAATGTTATAAAGTCTGTTTCTAAATCTGGCAAATTGTATCTATTTCTCCTAATAGTGTAAATAGGGTGTACTGTTGGTAAATAGTATTCCTTAATGGAAACTATACCTTTAATGTCAGTGTTGAATTTCTTTAATGCGCTTTCTTTCTCTCCTGTAAACTTGGCAAGGTCTTTCAGTCTCATTTTGACATTATACCAATTACTTCTATACAGGGATAGACTAAATAGCCTATACAGATTAGAGGGATTCAGTTTCAGCATGGATTTGTTAATCGTTGCATACTCCTTAGATATTAGGCGTTTTCTGTTGAGGTAACTTATTGGTATATTCATTAGTAGCAGATTGAATATCGTTAGTAAATAGTAAATCTTTCTTTTCTCTTTCTAAATTCAGATAATGAGTAGTACCAAAGAAAATTTTGGCTTCTTTCCTGTTACTGAATGTCTTTCCTGTAGGTAAGTGAATTATCATACGACTGTTAGTATGTAAGTTTCTGTAATGATACATAGATGGTGAAATGCCTTCCATCTCTATGTACTTTACGTTTCATATAGCTATTAAATTGTGCCCACATTCCAATCTGGAACTTATTATCCCTTACTCCTTGTTTTAGTGCTTTCTCTCTGATTTGCTCATAGGTAAATTCTTGCATTGTGGTAAATTTGACTTTAGATAGGTTATTTGTTGTCAATCTCGATGGGTGGGAAGTATCTGAATTTCATCTGTTAAGAATAGTACAAAGATACTGAACTTCTGGCGAGCAATCTAATAGTTAGGTCACAATCTTTGAAAATCAACATTATACCTATCTAAAGTCAAAATATCCATAATGAACTTAGTAGAGTGAGAAAGATAATAAGCCTACCTGTCACATAGGCTCTTATTTCTGTTATCCAATCTTCTTAGAGACTTCAACCAATGCTTCTTTGTATGATTTGGCTTCCATACTTTGACCTGCTTTAGGAGTAAAGTAGGCATCCCAAGTCTCTTTGTTTAGAAGGCTGATTGTAGTTATAACCTTATTCATATCCTTTTCAATCTCACCATAGAATTGCTTTAAGCCTGTACCAAAGCGACCAGATAATCTGTCCTTGCTCATAAACTCGTTTTCATCAAGTGCCTTTAGAATGTTGTCACCTTTAGTCTGGGTATCAGCATCAATTTGCACTTTACCAAAATCAGAGAGTTTCTTGTATCCTTGCTGAACTGCTTTGATTTGGAATGCAGTGAGGTTTGTAGTTCCTAATGTGTACACATTGAAGAGGAAAGCTGCTATATAACCTTCTTTCATTTTGCCAAGAATATAATCAGCTCTTTTGTCTCCTGTAGAAATATTAGAACCATAGAAATCCTCGTTATTCCACTTCTTTCCATTATTACGAAGAGAAATATAAGCTAAAATATCCATACCTTCTGGTAAAGTAATTGCAGCATACTTGGCTTCCACTTCTTTCAGTTCATCGAACATTAAGGCTAAAGTTCTGTGCTGTCCATCTTCACATACACCATCAAATTTAGTATAATCTTCTCGTTGTACTTCTTCCATTACAATCTTGAAATTGCTGATAGTGGGATGACCTTCACCTTTGGCACGTACAACTGTTGGCTTTAACAGTTTGCGACCACCTAATCTTTCAATAGCTTCATTCATAGGGAAGTATTCGATAGGCATTGTCTCAATAAAACCTAAAGCCTTAATCTTGTTGAATGCTTCAACTACATTTGATTTGTCAATTTCAGTACGATTTCCCTCAATGAATAATAAGTTTAAGTTCTTCATGTTCTTTACATTTTGATTGTTAATTACTTCGTTTGCATTCTCTACTACTGTGATTGTCTTAGTTTCCATTTTCTTTAATTTTAATGAGTTATTAATTTGATTACGCTGCAAAACTACTACTATGCTGACTGCTGTGCTATAAAGAATAAGTTCAATTTTAAGGTCTATTCTTTAGGAAGCCCCCAGTATTAGAGGCTTCCTTTTTTTGAGAATCAATCTTGTTCCTCTTCTTCCTCATCATCATCGTACAAGCCACTTGATAGCATTTCTGCTACTCTTTCTTTCATCGCTTCTTTGATAATGAGTAGGTCTTCTTCAATAGCTCCCATGTATTCATCGACTACTTCCTCTAATGAATAATCATTCGATTCCATAAGGTCTTTGATAACACACTCTAATACATCTGGTTCTGTACTAATCTCTTGTACTAAAGAGTTGATTTTACTAAGATTGTTAGTACTTGTCAGATACTCTTGAGAGAAATTTGTTGTTGTCATTTTGTTAGTTGAATCAGGGAATGTCTGTGGCAACGTGCCTATCAGCTTTCTGATTACACTGCAAAGGTGAGGAATGCACATAAGGTAATCCATAAAGAATATAACCAGATATTAGATGTATTCTTTAGGCGACTGTAAATCAGTGAAATGTATGTGTATTGCGTGGAAAGAAAAATCCCTACTACTTGGTTTGTAATAGGGATTGATATTGTGTTTACCAGAGATTATTGCAAGATGGGTTGTTGGGTGAGATATTATAATCTTCCAGATACTTAGGTTTCCATTTAGGTTTGAATCCTTGTTTCTCTAAATACGATATGGTTGCGTTGATGTAGTTCACATCATTTTTACTATCATCGACATAGTTTTCATCATTCTTGCTATCATCTTTTTTTGTAAAGAATCCAAGTAATTCTAAGTAGTCCAATATCAAACGTAACTGCTCGCTTTTAGTCTTCAATGTAGAATGTTGCTTTAGTAAACGTGAAGTACCTACCATTATTAAATTGAATGTAGGGTTATCTGCTTTTCTACCTTTCTTGGCTGTGTATTTCTCCTTTAGTTCTTGTTCTGCTTCTTCCAGAGTATCTACACCTAAGTAGATTTGCAAGTATTCCAGAAATAAATCAGATAGCCAATAAGGATTGTCTAATACAACATCTTCGTTACCACATATCAATGTAATAGGTTTAACAGGTAGCTTCTTCTGAACTACTGCTTTTTGAATGAATGTGTATAGTTTTAGCATATCTGGACGAACTTCTGTAAGATAGTCTGGCAGGTTTACACTCCATTGTATTGCGTCAGTATATAATTCTTTCTTATCGTACTTGCGATACATGACAGATACGATAGCCAATACATTATATATAGTATCGTCCTGTTTGTATTTCTCAAATACCAGTTCCCTTAGTTTCTTATCAAAGCTATCGTCAATGGGTAATTCAATGTCATGTTCTGTGTCCATAATATAATCTGGCTCATAGAACATTCGCATTGTTGAGGCATCCTCTCTGGGTATGTATCTTTGATAACTGAATAATGTTGTATCAACTGCTGGCTCATTCATCAATGGAACATCTATCATATACTTTTCTTTGTTAGGGATTTCAGTATTATCACGATAGTCCTTACAATATGTATCTCTTAGTTCTTCTTCCAACATTCTACGTTTGTAGCCAAAACATTCTGTTAGGATTGGCTCTAATTGTTTGATTTTTATTACTGGTATTTTCATCTTGTATCTATTTACTTGTAAAAGTAGTAATTTAAAAATTGATAATGAAAATAATATGCTTATTATGGTCTTTTTGAAATATGTTGTATCTTTACAAAAGAAGAATTGGTATGACAAAAGTAAGGTCTAAACATAAAGGAGATATTCTAGAGGATAAAGTTTACAGTTTCATCCAAGAACAAATTGATAGTGATAATTTTATAGCCAATAAAAAGCTCTGTAAGGTATATAAACAAAAAGCTTACTATTCACGAGATAGGCAAGCTAATATTATTGTAGATGTTTCTGTCGAAGTAACCTATCCAAATACAAAAGAGTATTCTTTGTTAATAATCTTTGAGTGTAAGAATTATAAAAGTTCAGTTTCAATTGATAATATAGAAGAATTTGCAAGTAAGTTATCTCAAATAGCAGGACATAATGTCAAAGGAGTTATGGTTACAAGCTCTAGGTATTCAAGAAATGGTTTAAACATAGCTCGTGCAAGGGGTATAGGATTGGCGAGATTATCAACAGATGATAAAATTTCGTATGATGTCTATAGAAAAACTAAATCTTTAGATTGTGACTCGAATCTTATTGAGAATTTATTATGCTTAGATGACAATCCTCAATCTTTCTGTGCATTTGATAATACTACATTTGATAATTGGTTAGATTATCTGAAATATCTAGAAATATTGGATGAAGTATCTCCTAATTTAATTTTTAATGTACCTTATTTGAGTAAAGATAAGATAAAAAATGATGCAGAAAAGTTGTTGGAAGAATACTCTCCTAATGTTTTTAAACTTATTCAAGCGACTCCTTTAAAGGAATTGTGTAGCGATGTTTTAACAAAGCTATCACTTGATTTTATTTATGATGAAGAACTGGGCTATTCTAATGGACATGAAGTTCTTGAAAAAATAAGTTTTAATCCCCCTACCATATATATATCAGCAAGGCTAAAGAATGATGTGCATCGTTGGAGATTTACTTTAGCTCATGAGCTAGGACACTATTTCTTACATTCAGAGCTAATCTCTAAAATGGTAAAAGATAATATTGATACAGTACAAAGTATTAATGCAAAAATAGGTAATGAGGCTTTAAAAAGAATGGAATTGCAAGCTAATTTGTTTGCTAGTAATTTATTAATGCCTGAGTTAGCTTTTAAAGCTCTTGTACAACAAAGATTTTTATTTGATAATATTAAAGGGGGAGTGCTTATCTTGGATGACCAGTATTGTAATTCTAAAACATTTCATCGAGTAGCACATGAAATCAGTCGTTATTTTAATGTATCTAAAGAATCTGCTAAATATAAATTAATGGAATTAGGGTTCTTGGATATAAGAACATCTTTGCATGTTATTAGAGATTTTTTTGATAATCCCACCTACATTACTGCAAGTGGAATTATTTAGAATTTAACTAACCTTAATCGTTACCTTCTTCTGTAAATGTGTCCATTAACTTGTCCATTTGCTCACCAATACACCTATCAATTAGCTTGGCGTAATGGGTTGTCATTCTAGTATTTGTATGTCCTAACATCTTAGATACAACTTCCAATGATATGTTATTTGCAAGCGTGACTGTACTGGCAAATGTATGCCTCGAAGTGTGAAAGGTAATTCGCTTCTTTATATTGCATAGTATTGCTATGTCTTTCAAGTACTTATTGATGTCAGCAGGGTCTTGGATTGGCAATAATCTTTCACCTCCTTTGTACTTATCCAGTATCAGTTTAGCAATAGGGAGTAGGGGGATTCTGGAAAGCACACCTGTTTTAACTCTGCGTTTCTTAATCCATACTCTACCTGTACCATCTTTCTCAAAATGTTCTGTTGTTAGGGTTTTGATGTCTATGTAACTAAGACCTGTGAAATATCCAAACAGAAACATATCCTTTGCTTTCTCAAAACGTGGAATAGGAGTATCAAAGTTAATAATCTTTCTTAGTTCTTCTTCGTCTAAGAAATCTATCTCTACAGGTTCACGTTCTACTTTGTAAGCATTTACAGGATTATAGGATATGTAGGAGTTGGAAACTGCTAAGTTCAATAGCTTCTTTAAGAACTTCAAATGCTTGGTACTGGAATTTTGTCCCATTTTCTTCTCACCTAATAAAAATGAGTGAAAGCCTTGAATGAAACTAAGGTTTAATTCTCTTAGGTATAAATCCTCTCTACCATATTTCTGTAGAATGAACGCTTTGAGTAATCTGGCTGTGTATTCAAATACCCAATAGGTAGCAGGTGCAACAGTTTTACCTACCATTGCTTTACGCTCTGCGTTATGTTCTTCCAATATGTTTAATAAGGATTTCTCTTGCAGACATTCTACTTTGTCAAAATAGGCATCGTATAAGAGTTGGGCTGTAATCACAAAACCTTTATCCAGTAACTCTGCTTCTTTTTCATACATTTTTGCTCTGACTGATTTAAGGTAGTTGTTGAGGCTTGTAGCTTCCTCATCTTTACCCTTTACTAATTGCCTGTTCTTATCCCAAGCAATAGCTTTTACTTTCTTACCAGTAGAGAAAAAACATCTTTCCCCATTAATAGTAATGCTGACTTCAATAGGAGCATTACCATCTTTTCTTACTTTGCTTTCTCTTATGAAAAAGAGAATAGCGAATGAACTTCTTTCCATTGTTTAATCAATTAAAGTTAGACATTTGGAAGTTCTTTAAATATGATATATCAGTCTGTAGTATAGTGTGTTATCCTGTGTTTTGTGACCACTTGTAAGAAAATAGAAAAGTGGTCACAAATAAGTCACAAAACATCTGCCATTTTAACCCAAATTTACCCTAAACTAACTCTCAATCGTGCAACTCATTTACAACCTAAAGAGACAATTTCATGCAGTAATTTCAGCCAATCATTTACAGTCTTCTCACTTGATTCTGATAGCTAGGAGAGGGGAAAATCAGCAGTTCAATGTACGAACTTACTGAAAATAAAAATCCCCATAACCTTATCAGTTACAGGGATTTATTATATAGTAATTACTTCAATTACTTGCTCAAAGCCTGAGCTACGTCTACTGCACAAGCCACAGTACAACCTACCATAGGATTGTTACCAATACCCAGGAATCCCATCATTTCTACGTGAGCAGGAACTGAGGATGAACCAGCAAACTGAGCATCTGAGTGCATACGACCCATCGTGTCTGTCATGCCATAAGAAGCCGGACCGGCTGCCATGTTATCCGGGTGAAGAGTACGACCTGTACCACCACCGGAAGCAACTGAGAAATAAGGCTTACCAGCAAGCATACGTTCTTTCTTGTAAGTACCTGCAACCGGGTGTTGGAAACGAGTCGGGTTAGTAGAGTTACCAGTGATAGAAACGTCTACGCCTTCTTTCCACATAACAGCTACACCTTCACGAACATCGTCGCAACCATAACATTTTACTTTTGCACGGTCACCTTCAGAGTAAGCGATTTCGCGAACAACTTTCAGTTCAGAAGTGTAGTAGTCGAATTGAGTTTGTACATAAGTAAAGCCATTGATACGAGAGATGATCTGTGCAGCATCCTTACCCAAACCGTTCAGGATACAACGCAGAGGTTCTTTACGTACTTTGTCAGCTTTAGCAGCAATTTTGATAGCACCTTCTGCAGCAGCAAATGACTCGTGGCCTGCCAAGAAAGCAAAACACTTAGTCTCTTCGCGCAACAACATAGCTGCCAGGTTACCATGACCGATACCAACCTTACGGTCGTCGGCTACAGAACCCGGGATACAGAAAGCTTGCAGACCGATACCGATAGCTTCGGCAGCGTCAGCAGCATTCTTGCAGCCCTTCTTGATAGCGATAGCTGCACCTACTACGTAAGCCCACTTTGCATTTTCGAAACAGATAGGCTGAGTTTCTTCACACGTTTTATAAGGATCAAGTCCGGCAGCGTCGCAGATTGCGTTAGCTTCCTCGATGTCTTTGATGCCGTTAGCGTTCAAGGCAGCAATGATACCTTTGATACGACGGTCTTGACTTTCAAATTTTACTTCTCTAATCATAATTTCTTTCCTCCTTATATTATTCGTGACGTGGATCAATATGTTTAACTGCTCCCTGCTCAGGTGTTACGCGACCGTAAGTACCGGTAACTTTCTTCAATGCTTCGTTAGCATCTGTACCCTTCTTGATTTCATCCATGAATTTACCCATGTGAACGAATTCGTATCCGCAGATCTCGTCATTCTTATCCAAGAAGATATTCTTGATGTAACCTTCGGCCATTTCCAGGTAACGAGGACCTTTTGCCAAAGTACCGTACAGTGTACCTACCTGGCTACGCAGACCTTTACCCAAGTCTTCCAAACCTGCACCGATAATCAAACCACCTTCAGAGAAAGCAGACTGAGTACGTCCGTAAACGATTTGCAGGAAAAGTTCGCGCATTGCTGTATTGATAGCGTCGCAAACAAGGTCAGTATTCAATGCTTCGAGTACTGTCTTGCCCGGAAGGATTTCGGCAGCCATAGCAGCTGAGTGAGTCATACCGGAACAGCCGATTGTTTCAACCAATGCTTCCTGAATGATACCTTCTTTTACGTTCAAAGTCAGTTTACAAGCACCTTGTTGAGGAGCACACCAACCTACACCATGTGTTAAACCTGAAATATCAACTATTTCTTTTGATTTTACCCATTTGCCTTCTTCGGGTATGGGAGCCGGTCCGTGGTTAGGACCCTTCTTTACAACACACATGTGTTCCACTTCGTGTGAATAAGTCATAATTAGCTCTTTTTTTAAGTTATATAAATTAAAAAACGTAATCCACTTTCTAAAATCGCTCGCAAAGTTACTCCTTTTCTTTATTTATGCAAATCGACTTATCTGACTTTTTTTATAAAAATAAATAATAAGAGACAGTGGTTCTGTGTATTGCAATCTCCACATTACAATAAAATTAACGGGGACTTTTGAAACTGTATTTTTTCCCTCCCGATAGGACGCTGATAATGGCAGGCTGGGTGAGGGGGTATACAGCTTGTTCGTCAGAGCTTTGGTAGGAAGCCATGATTCTTCCCGATAAGTCATAAATTTCGATGCGTGCCCCTGCACAAAGTCCCTTAAGGACAATTTGCTTATTCTGCCGGAAACATTTTACCGCATCTGTTTCTTGGGCAGAAGGAGAAGAAATCCCTGTGGTAGTGCCATATAAACCGAAATCGTGGATGCTTGGGGAATTACTGCTGTTTTCGTAGCAGACTTTCATCAAATCATCAACAAGGCTATTGATGTAAAGTTCCAGGTAAGAGTAACCGGTAGATGGTTCTATGTCCTTATAAGTTTTACCGACGGGAAGATACTGGGTAGCCCAAGTGTCAGGAATACCGTCCCCATTGGAATCAGCAGGCTTTTCTTCATTATTGTACAGAGGCCATCCTTCCACATCGGCTTGTGAGTCAATCAGTCCGTTACTACTGCCGTTGCTACCTTCATAAGTGTAATTCCCATTCTTAACTTCAGAGATGATCCGTTCATCGACAGCGTCACGCTTCAGGCTGGCGCCCACTTGTGCCAGCACTTTTTCATAAGCCTGTGCTGCAGCATGCGTACTAACGGATGCAACTTCAAATTCTGTCTTACTTTTAATGCCGTCTTTACTTCCTCCCGGCAGTTCACCGTTGCCCAGATGCGGATGAATGCCCTCCCAGTTATCTGCATTGGTTTCACTCATCAGTTTTTTCATGTCATTACTCAACTTGGAGCAAGTATCGTCAAAGTAGTTACCATTCACATAAAAGCTTCCCCATATACCTGCAGGATTACTTTGTGTGCCATCATCGGCATTGGGCTGAAAGATACGGTTGACGATACTTTTCTTTGTGGCAGTAGAGGGACCCGGTTTATAATAATTGTTCACAAAGTTATATCGTCCGCCTTCTCCGGCATATCCTCCGTTGGTGGGGCTCCAGTTATAGAATACATTGTTGTGCAGATCGGTAAGCTCCTCTTCCTATCTTCCTACGGAGCGGCTGCCATCCAGACGAGGAGTGCGGCTACTGTGATGAGCCAGCAGATTATGGTGGAAACTTGCTCCCTCACCTCCCCAAATCGCTCCATATCCGTGGTTTCCTTTGACGTGTACCGATTTGGTTAGGCTTTCACTCAAGATACACCACTGCATAGTGAAATTCTTATTACTATAAAAAGAAGCACATTCGTCCGTACTCCAGCTCATACTACAATGATCTATGATGATGTCTGAGGTATAACGTCCCCACATGGCATCGTCTTCCGCTTTTTTTTCATCTCCCAGTCGGCAGCGAATGAAGCGGATGATAATATTAGTGGCACATTGATCTTTTTTATCTTCTTCCTTGTATCCGGCAATGTGTAGGGTGTAGTTCTTGATACAAATCCCATCTCCCGGAGCCGTTTGTCCGGCAATCGTAAGATCCCCGTTTTTTATAACCAGCCTGCTTTCCAGTTCGATAATGCCCGACACATCAAAAACAATGGTACAGGGAACTTTCATATCAATTCCTGCACGCAGTGATCCTTCGCCGCTGTCATTAAGATTGGTGACATGATATACGATTCCTCCACGTCCACCGGTTACGGTGTAGCGTGCAAAACCTTCGGCGCCGGGGAAGGCTGGGGTGGTCTGAGCTTGTACAAAAACGGCACATAAAAGCATGATAAATAGAAGCGTGTAGTTTTTCTTCATGGTCTTAAGATTAATATTCTGATGGGACAAAAGTATGGGTTTCTTGAGTGACCGATGTCGACAAATTCTTTTTCTATGTGGAAGTTTAGGTCTTACTGTGTCATTTTTTAATATTTTTTTCTATTTTCGCATTAGAATAGAGAAAAAAGAACGCTGGTGGTTACAGAAACTTCTCATACACTCATTAGTATTAGGCTTAATGAACGGGAGTTCCATAATGTTTTTGATAAATATTATGTAGCACTTTGTTTGTTTGCAAACCAATATACCGAAAATGAAGAAGCTTCTGCTGACATCGTACAGGATTCTTTTGCTAAATTATGGCAAATCAGAGACGATTTTTTCTATTTGCATCAAGTCAAAGCCTTCCTTTATACAGCCGTGCGCAATAAGGCGTTGAATGAATTGGAGCACTCTAAGGTAGTATTTGAATATGCTCAAAAAGTTATTGAAAAGAAAAAGGATTCTTTTTTCCATGATGCAGTAGTAGAAGAAGAGACTTACCGGATTCTGGCAGAAGCCATTGATAAACTTCCCGATCAGATGCGGGCTATTATGCAATTGGCTATGGAAGGAAAAAAGAATGGTGAAATAGCCGAGCAATTGAATGTATCTGTTGAAACTGTACATACTCTTAAAAAGATTGCATACAAAAAACTTCGTGTGTATCTGAAAGAGTATTACTATTTTCTTATACTCTTTTATTTATAAGCGTGTAACTCGTCACTTTGATTTCTCTCTGCAGCATTAGAGAAAAACAGAATTTTAGATCAATTTCTTATCCCCTCCATACCCTCTCCCTATCTGCTCCATACCAACTCCATACCAAGTCCATTTGTATAGATACGGAGCAAACACGGACCTGATACGGTTTTGATCATTAGGAACAGGAAAAACAGAACAAATTATCTTCTTTCCGAGAGAGTGCTATATCTCTTATTTTTTTGTGGATAGTTGCAGCACGACCATTTCACTTTCCGTTCCTATCCTGAAAGGAGGTCCCCAAAGAGATAATCCACTGGAAACATATATATGGCTGTTTCCCCACTGGCGATAGCCATGACTTTGTTCGTAGATGTGGTCTGTTACCAAGCTCATAGGCCATACTTGGCCGCGATGGGTATGTCCGCTGAATTGTAGGTCGACACCGGCTGCTTCACTTTCAGTCAGTTTATAAGGCTGATGGTCTAATAGGATAATAGGCTTGTTTTTATCTACATTTGCCATTAGCTTTTGCAATGAACGGCGGGCAGTATTCGATCGGTCGTCGCGTCCTATCAGTTGTATACCACCAGGAAGTGTGACTATTGAATCACGTAATAACTGTATAGGAGTGTCTTGTATAAATCGAGCGCTGGCGTTCATGCCACTGATGTATTCGTGATTACCGGGAACCATGTAAATGCCTAACGGTGCTTTCAATTCAGATAGTTCCTCCATCATGTTTTCAGCGTAAAGAGGCACTACGCTGTTGTCAATCAAGTCACCTCCGATAAGAATCAAATCCGGATTTTGCTCGTTAATCATCTTCACATATCGCTTTAAAGCCGTTTTACCGGTTCCATTGCCCAGATGCAGGTCACTCACAGCAACTATTTTAATAGGTTGCCGGTCACTGCTCAGAGGTTTGTTGAGAGCGATATTGACTATATTTGTTTTAGGATGGCGGTAATTATAGTATCCATATCCTAATAGGATGACTGTAAATAGCAACGAGAGGACGAAGCCGTAGTTGAAAGGGACACGGCATAGTTTCAACAAATCGAATGCAAGTAGAAATAAGACCATGTATAAGGTAAATATCAGCCAGCCGGTTCCTATTTCATACATTGTATGAGATAAGAAAACCGGCATTTTCATGTTGCGGGTCAGCATCGTCCCCACGATGGATAGAGCTGCGAGCCAGAACAACCAATGGAATTTTGATTCCGACAGGGAGACCGGATAACGCCTGTACACCTCTATAAAATACATAGGTGTTTCCGCCAAGATATACGGTGATGAGGATAATGAAGAATATTGGCATAAAATGGATGTATTAAAATTGAGCAGCAAAAATAGCTTAATTCTTGATAAAGAAGGAATAAACGACTGATATAAACCTAAAAATTACATAATTCAACTGTTATTTTGATTTTTCTTTTAAAAAAAGTACTTTTTGATTCACCATGATTTTAATTATACCTGTTTTATTATAAAAGACAATGAAAAAAGTTCAATTTATGATAAAACAGGATTTTCATATATCTAATATTATTGCCAGACACTTATCGGGTGAAATCACTCCTGAAGAAAGCGCTCAACTGGAGAAATGGCGAAAAGCGGATTTCGCCCACGAAGCACTCTTTCAGAAAATTTGCAGTAAAGAGAATCTGAAAAAGCATATAGAAAATGGTACTTCATTCAACGCTGCAAGCGGCTGGATGGAGGTGCAAAAGCATATCCGAAAGAGTAATAACCGGGAGCGGATGATAAAAATCCTCAGTTATGCCGCTGCTGTTTTAATACCAGTCTTTTTTGTTGGCATCTCACTAAAATACACTACTCACGACTATTCTTCTAACAAGTCTGTGCTGATGGCCCAACCCATATTGCCGGGAGCGGCCAAAGCAATATTGACTTTGGATAATGGGGAGACTATTAATCTGAATAAAGAAACAGCAGATGCTTTACAAACAATAGAGGGAACGAATATTCAGATAGATTCGACCACCCTGAATTATCAGTTGGCACAGAGCACACCTGCCCGCCCAAAACCTATATATAATAAAGTGGAGATTCCACGTGGCGGTGAGTATGCATTGGTGTTGAGTGACGGAACAAAGGTGCATTTAAATTCAATGAGCAGTCTCCGTTTTCCGGTAGCATTTACTTCGGGGAAAAGAGAAGTCGAACTGCAAGGTGAAGCTTATTTTGAGGTGAGTAAAAACGGGCAGCCTTTTATTGTTAACGCCAATGGCATGCAGGTTGAAGTGTTGGGTACAACTTTCAATATCTCTGCTTATCCCAATGAAGAGTATCAGACCACCCTGGTAAATGGATCCGTAAAGGTCAGTGCCGAAAAGGGTGAAAGCCTTATATTGAAACCATCTCAACAAGCCACCATTGCTTTGGGAAGTAATTCCATACAGGTACGAACGGTAGATACCTCATTCTATACTTCATGGGTAAAGGGTAAGATTAACTTCAAAGACCAACGTCTGGAAGATATCATGAAAACTCTGTCTCGTTGGTATGACATGAATGTGGTTTACGAAAATGAAAAGCTCAAGAATATACGTTTCGGTTGTAACCTGAACCGTTATGAAGAAATAACTCCTTTCGTCAAGTTACTGGAAAAGACGGAAGAAGTGCGTGTGAAAATTGAAGGTAATACAATAACATTCCATAATTAACCCCAAAATGATTACTATGAACAAGAAAGGACACAAGAATCAAGCTGAAAGAAGCAGTAGACGTTTATGGATAACGTTGCTGTTTTTCTGTTTCACAGTTACCGGTTTTATGCAGGCTGCCAATGCAGTGTTTGCACAAACCACTGTCACAGCAACCTTTAAGAATGCCACTCTTAGCGAAGTGCTGTGGGAAGTTCAGAGGCAAACAGATTTTACCTTTGTGTATAGCACTGAAGAGGTGAAAAATGTAAAAGTAGAAAAGTTGATTGTGAACCATGAAAAGATTGCTAATGTGCTGGATAAATGCCTGAAAGGTAGTGGACTGACTTATACGGTTCATGACGGTGTCATTGCCATTAAGCCTGCTTCTAAGGTTGAAGAAACGGCTGCACCGCAGCAAAAGACAAAGTTGAATGGTACTGTTGTAGACGAAACTGGTGAAGCCATTATTGGTGCCAATGTAATAGTGAAAGGCACTACTAACGGTTGTACTACTGATTTAGACGGTCATTTCACCCTTGATGTAGATCATCTTCCTGTCACTTTGATGGTTTCTTATATCGGTTATATCCGCCAGGAAATCAAGGTTACTTCTGCAAAGACGATTAAAGTGGAGATGGCACCGGATAATAACCTGATGGATGAGGTCGTCATTACAGGTTATGGTACCTTCAAGAAATCTGCTTATGCCGGTTCTGCAGCCAGTGTAAAGGGAGAGACTTTGAAAGACGTTCCTGCTATCTCTTTTAAAGACCTGCTTCAAGGTAATGCTCCGGGCGTGCAGTTCACTTCTTCTTCCGGTCAGCCGGGTGCGTCTTCTTCTTTGAGAATCCGTGGTATGGGGTCTTTTAATGCCAGCAGCTCACCTCTTTATGTAATAGATGGAGTGCCAATGCGCTCAGGTACCATCAATACAATGAGTTCGGATGCCGGCCTTGATATCATGTCTACCATTAATAGTTCCGATATTGAAAGTGTTACGGTGATAAAAGATGCTGCCGCCGCTTCACTTTACGGTTCGCGTGCTGCTAATGGCGTCGTACTGATTACAACGAAGAAAGGTAAAGCAGGAAAGCCTTCCATTTCATTGAAGGCCGATTGGGGTAGTTCTGATTTTGCTATGGATTATCGTCCGATTATGGGGGGGAGAAGAGCGTCGTCAGTATATTTATGACGGTTTGGTAGCCGGACAGATAAAGAAAGGTAAGAGTGAAGCTGATGCAATGGCTTATGCCGATGGAGAAATTGATGACTATGCTCCGGTTCCCTGGTGCGGATATACGGATTGGGATGATGTTCTGTTTAAGAAAGGAAATCATCAGTCTTATGAAGCTTCTCTTTCAGGAGGAACGGATAGGTTCAAATATTACTCTTCACTTTCTTATCTGAAGCAAGACGGTATTGCCATCAACTCAGGTCTGGAACGTATCAGCGGACGCCTGAATGTGGATTTTCAAGCTACCAGCAAGTTGAAATTGGGAGCCAATGTCTTGTTTGCTACGGTTAACCAGGATGTATATAGTGAAGGGACTTCTTATTCTTCCCCTTTCTACACTTCACGCAATGCTGTGGTACCTTCTGATCCTATATACAATGAAGACGGTAGCTGGAATCGTGACTTGATTCGTATTGGTGACCGTAACCCATTGTTGTCGGCAACTTACGATTATCAACGCGAATATGTGACCCGTACATTCAACACCATCTATGGTGAATATGAATTTATCAAGGACCTGAAGTTTAAGTCTACTTTCAGCTATGACTATGTCATTACAAAAGGTAAAGACTGGAGTGACCCGCGTACTTCCAACGGTGATGATATCAACGGTGGTATGAGTAAGAAGTATTATGAATATAACAAAATGGTATGGGCCAATCAGGTGAGCTATAAAACTTCGATTGCCAGAGATCATCACATTGATGCGCTGGTAGGTTACGAAATAGACGATCAATACCGCGATTATCTGTCAGGATATGCCACTAACTTTGCAACTCACGATAAAAATCAAATCAGTAATGGTATGAAGACGGAATCGGTTGGTGGTAATGATACCCGTACACGTATGGTTTCCTACCTGACTCGTTTGAATTATGATTATAAGAATAAATACTATTTGGGTGGTAGCTTCCGTACGGATGGCAGTTCCCGTTTCCAAAGAGATAACCGTTGGGGTAGTTTCTGGTCAATATCCGGTGCTTGGCGTATTATTGAGGAAGAATTCATGTCTCCAACTAAGGATTGGTTGACTGATTTAAAGATTCGCGCGTCTTATGGTGTGAATGGTACCCTTCCTTCCGATTACTTCGGATATATGGGATTGAGCAGCCTGACTAACGGTTATCTGGAACAACCGGGCATCATTCAGTCGCAACTCCGGAATGACGACTTGCAGTGGGAGACAAACTATAACCTGAATCTGGGTTTGGACTTCGCACTTTGGAACCGTATTAACGTTACTTTGGAGTATTACACCCGTACCACCAAGAATCTGTTGATGGACCGTCCTATCTCTATGACTACTGGTTTCAGCAGTTACCTGATGAACATCGGTGAAGTAAAGAATAAAGGTGTGGAACTGGAAATCAGCTCAACCAACATCCAGACTAAGGATTTCTCATGGAATACAACATTCAATATTTCGCATAACAAGAATAAAATTGTAACTCTGGATGGCATGCAGACGGAAATCAAGAGCGGCTCTCAAATTCGTAAAGTAGGAAAATCATACCGTACTTTCTATATGATTGAATTTGCAGGTATCAATCCGGAAACCGGTGCTCCCCAGTTCTATACAAACGATGTGGACGAAAATAGAAATTACATTAAAGACATCACCGAAGAAATCAATAAAGCTCATGCCATTGTGCTTGATAAACATGCAGAGCCCAATGCTATCGGTGGTTTATCAAATACGTTGCGCTATAAATGGTTCGATCTGAACTTTATGTTCTCTTACCAGTTTGGTGGTTACTCTTATGACAACTGGGCACAGAAAACCGAACATGGCGGTAATGACCTGGAAGCTAATATTCCGTCCTACTATAAAGATAGTTGGAAGAAGCCGGGAGATGTTACAAAATATGAGTTATTCTACGAGAAACCCTCTGTAGCAATGAATAAAGTAACGACTACCCGCCGTCTGCATAGCACTGATTTTATCCGTTTGAAAACGCTAACATTCGGTTTCACTGTTCCGAAGGACTGGACACGGAAAATCGGTATCGAGAATGTACGTTTGTATGCATCGGCCAATAACCTCTGGACATGGGCGGCATACGACTATTACGATCCGGAAGCAGTGAGTGGTGGTACTGCCATTTGGGGGACTCCTCCTTTGAAGACTGTAACTTTTGGTATAAATGTAAATTTCTAACCCGATAAAAACGAGATATTATGAAACCATTAAAATATTTATTTATCAGTTCCATGTTGTTCGTCGCTACTTCTTGCGGCAACAGTTGGTTGGATTTGGAACCTTCCACTTCGGTAGATACTGAAACCAGCATTAAGATATTGTCGGATGTTGAGTTCACTCTGAATGGCATTTACAGCACGATGCAGAGTTCGGATGCCTACTCCGGACGCCTGGTATATTATGGAGATGTGACGGGTGATGATATGCAGGCTGTTAGCTCTACTAAGCGTGTAGCTAACTATTACCGTTTTAACTTTACCAAGGATGATAACCCTTCCAGTCATTGGCCTTATCTTTATTCTATCATCCAGAATTGCAATCTGATTTTGATGAACATTGATAAACTGGTGATTGATAAAGGAGACAAGGCATATCGGGATGCTTTGAAAGGAGAGGCACTGGCCATTCGTGGTCTGGCATTGTTCGATCTGACCCGTATCTTCGGTTATCCGTATTTGAAAGATGACGGGGCATCACTGGGTGTGCCTATTATAGAAGGTCTGTCCACTATTGATAGCAAGCCGACACGCAACACTGTGGCTCAATGCTATACGAAGATAATCGATGATCTTACCCAAAGTCTCTCTTTATTGGGTGAAAAATTCAATAAGGGCAAAATAAATAAATGGGGAGCAATGGTACTTCTCAGTCGTGTTTATCTCTACAAGGGTGAAAATGCCAATGCTTTGAAAATGGTGAGCGATGCTATTACAGGAGCAGAAAAGAATAAATGCGCTTTATGGACCAATGAAGATTACCCCACTGCTTGGGGAGAAGATGCTTCAGCCTCCAAACCGGGTGAAGTATTATTCGAAATCGTAAATCTCACTACTGACAGTCCGGGTAAAGAAAGTATGGGTTATCTCAACTCTTATGACGGTTACGATGATATGTGTATCACTTGTTCTTTTTATCAGTTCCTAAAGGAAGACCCGAATGATATACGTCTTAAGTTGCTGAGCTTCGATAAGAAATATTATGCTTATGTAAATAAGTATCAGCCGCAACGTGAAGAGAATATTGAAGATGCCAATATTCCGTTGATTCGCCTTTCCGAGGCTTATCTGAATGCAGCTGAAGCCGCTGTTAAGGAGAATGATAATGACGCTGCTGTTAAGTATCTCGACCCGATAGTGAAGCGTGCTAATCCGGATAACACAGTGGTAGGACAGACTATAACTTTGGAGAGAGTACTGAACGAACGCCGTAAAGAACTGGTTGCCGAAGGACACCGCATGTATGATGTTATCAGAAATGGATTGACAGTGGAACGTAAGGATGTAAAAGACAGTAATCTGAGTAAAACCAAGCATGACACGAAATATATGATGTATGACTGGAATTTCTATATGATTGTACTTCCTATTCCTAAGAAGGAAATGGATGCCAATCCTAATATGGAACAGAATCCTGAATATGGTGGAAGATAATTTAAATAAATGATATATGACGAGTAAGACAAGTTTCATGAAGTACTTTCTTATCGCATTTACTCTAATGTTCATCAGTTCCGGCCTAAACGCCGGAACTTTTGGTTCAGACGGTAAGAAGAAAGACAAAGAGAAAAAAGAAGAGTTATCGGCTGACGGGCCGTATGTGCTTTATCAGCCTGATGGTAAAACGCGTGTCATCAGTGTCGATAAGAAAGGGAAGATTATCGACACGGCTTATGTTGCACTACCCAAAGATTTTACCTTGCATGTGGTAGATCATAAGGGCCGATTTCCGTTTGATGTGAAATTGCATCCGGTGAAACGCCCCGATTGGCAATATCGGCAACCGGAGAAAGTGTTTGTTATGTCCGATCCGCACGGCAGGTTGGATTGTGTTATTAGCTTGTTGCAGGGTAATGGGGTTATCGATAAAAACTACAATTGGAGCTTCGGCAGTAATCACCTGATGGTTATCGGCGATATTTTCGATCGTGGAAAAGATGTACCGCAAATATTCTGGCTGTTTTATAAGTTGGAAGATGAGGCCGCAAAAGCAGGTGGAACGGTTTCTTTCCTGCTAGGGAATCATGAGCCGTTGGTACTGGCCAATGACTTGCGCTATACGAAAGATAAATATAAAGTGCTGGCACAGAAATTGAATATGGATTACCCTAAACTTTTTGGGTCCGATACGGAATTGGGTAAATGGTTAGGAACTCGTAATACGATGCAGACCATTGGCAGCGACCTTTATGTTCATGCCGGGTTAGGCAAGAATTTCTATGACCGTAATTTAAGCATTCCTACCGTGAACGAAGAAATGAGTAAAGCCCTTTTCATGAATAAGAAAGAACGCAGGGCTCTTTCTCCATTGACCGCATTTCTGTATGGTAATGATGGTCCCATCTGGTATCGTGGCCTTGTGCGTACGGATGCCAAGTATCATCCAATGGCGCAGGACAGCCTGCAAATGGTGATGGAACGCTATAAAGCCAAACATATTATCGTAGGGCATACCATCTTTAAGGATATTTCTACTTTTTATGATGGCAAGGTTATAGGTGTCAATGTAGACAATAAAGAAAATCAGAAAAAGAAACGTGGCCGTGCATTATTGATTGATAAGGATATTTACTTTGTGGTAGGTGATAAAGGTGTCCTGCGGAAATTGTAGCGATTTAATTGATAATTTATTCAATTTTTGGGTTTCCGTGGGCCTTATTTTTTTGAGGAGAAAAAAGAGTGAAATTACTGCCCTATTGGGAAAATATTTTTTCCCAGTTGGAGAAATAAAACTTGCAAACTTGCAAAACTTGCAGGTCTCCTCACACCCACACACGCATACACGTGCGCGAGGCGAACGGGATGATTATTTCGAATGATTCTTTATGGGAACACCCGTTGGCGGAATTAATTCAAAATGGTATAGAAAGGAAGGAAACCAGTTGACGAGTTGACAAGGGAACAAGGGGCTGCGCAATGCTTCTGTGCCGCATGGAACCTTGTCCCCTTGTCAACTTGTTAACTCGTCAACTTTCCCTCAAAACCCATCAGTAATGAAGTAAATTATTGCTTTCCGTTACATTTGCAACAGAAATAATGCTTACCTTTGTGGATAATTGGAAAGACGAAAAAACAGAAAGTCATGGAACAGAAAGACAGATATATACGTTTTGATTGGGCTGTTAAGCGTTTGCTTCGCAACAAGGCCAACTTTGGTGTGCTCGAAGGTTTCCTCACCGTGTTGCTGGGCGAGCCTATCCGCATCGTCGAGATATTGGAAAGCGAGGGCAATCAGCAATGTGAAAACGAGAAGTTTAACCGTGTGGATATCAAGGCGCGTAATAGCAAGGATGAAATCATCATCGTAGAGGTACAGAACACGCGAGAAATATATTATCTGGAACGCATCCTCTTCGGTGTTGCCAAGGCTATCACGGAGCATATCGAACTGGGAGAACTTTACTCGGAAGTGAAGAAAGTGTACTCCATCAGTATTCTCTATTTCGACATTGGCAAGGGCAACGATTACTTGTACCACGGTCAGAATTCCTTTGTAGGTGTGCATACAGGCGATTTTCTTGAGGTTACCACCAAAGAGAAAGACGCTATCGTGCGCAAGCTTCCTGCCGAAATCTTTCCCGAATACTTCTTGATACGGGTGAATGAGTTTAATAAAGTAGCTGTCACCCCGCTTGAGGAGTGGATCGAGTATCTGAAAACCGGGATCATCCGTCCCGATACGAAAGCTCCCGGACTGGAAGAAGCACGCCGCAAACTGATTTATTACAATATGGACAGGGCGGAACAACTGGCGTATGATGAACATATTAATGCCGTGATGATTCAGAACGATGTGCTGAGTACGGCGGCAGAGGAAGGTAGGCAGGAAGGCTGGCAGAAAGGTATGCAGGAAGGCAGGGAAGAAGGCAGGGAAGAAAGAAACGTAGAGAATGCTCGAACAATGAAATCCTTGAATATCTCCTCCGAAGTTATCCACCAGGTGACGGGTTTATCTATCAAAGATATAGAAGGACTCTAAAAAAGAAGTAACGTTTCAGCAGCGAGTCGAACGTGTTGGGAGATATTCCGAACCGGGTGCTCGCCTGAAGAGCTTGATTGCTTTTTCTCTCGCGTACGCGTGTGTGGGTGTGAGGGGGGCTGCAAGTTTGCAAGTTTGCAAGTTTCTTGTCGAGGTGTACACTTGTCATTTGGGCCGGATGGAACGTCGTTTCCAGGGAATAGTAGAAGGCAATTACTTTTTATTCAACAGAATTGGGGTAAATCTGGTTAGTAAGCATTATCTTTGTGGGCACCAAGATCGTAAAGATAGTAATGTTTAAGATGTAAGTGATATGACATCAGAAACTAATCGTACTGAATATAAGCAGTGTCTTACAGATGATTTAGAAAAAGAAGCTGTAGCTTTTTTGAATTATCTTGAGGGGGGAGTGATATATATTGGTGTTCATAAAACTGGAACCCCTATTGGTGTTGACGACATCGATGGAGATATGTTAAGAATAAAAGATCGTCTGAAGAATAATATTATGCCCTCTTGCATGGGATTGTTTGATGTGGCTGTAGCAAAATTGATTCTAAGGATGTAATTAAAATAACGTTTGCGAGTGGAACAGAGAAACCCTATTACATTAAAAAACTTGGAATGTCTGAAAAGGGCACATTCATTCGTGTTGGGACTGCTGCCGAACCTATGCCAGTGAGAATGATTGAGTCCCTTTTTGCAAAACGGACTCGTAATTCTATAGGTAAGATCAGGTCTTCCAATCAAAATCTAACATTTGAACAGCTTAAAATATACTATGAAGGAGTCAATAAGACTTTAAATCAGCATTTTGCGTCTAATCTTGAATTCCTTACAGAAAATGGTTGCTATAATTATGTAGCTTACCTGCTGTCTGATGTTAATGGGATTTCTGTAAAAGTAGCAAAGTACGATGGCCTTGACAGGGTGGACTTGATTGAAAATAATGAATATGGCTATTGCTCATTAATAAAAGCTACGAAGCAAGTGTTAGATAAAATAGGTGTAGAGAATAAGACATTAGCTAAAATTACTTCTAAAGAACGTGAAGAGAAGAAGCTTTGGAACCCTGTAGCTTTGCGCGAGGCTGTAATAAATGCAATGGTTCATAATGATTATACTTCGGAAGTACCGCCTAAATTTGAATTTTTTGATGACAGAATTGAAATCACCTCATTCGGCAGCTTACCGCAAGGTATAACCGAAAAGGAATTCTTTGAAGGCTACTCTGTGCCTCGTAATAAAGAATTAATGCGTGTCTTTAGAGACTTGGACTTGGTTGAGCATTTAGGTTCCGGTGTTCCTCGTATTTTAAGAAGCTATGGAAAGGAATGTTTTAAATTCACGGAAAACTTTCTGCGGATGATATTTCCTATGGCAGAAAAAAACACCCCACAAGTCACCCCGCAAGTCACCCCGCAAGTCACCCCGCAAGTCACCCCGCAAGTGAGGGAGCTGATTAAGGCATTGGATAAAGAAATGAATAGACAAGAATTACAGGAGAGATTACAACTCTCTGATAGGGAGTATTTTCGTTTGAATTATTTAAAGTCAGCTTTAGATTCAGAAGTTATCGAAATGACAATACCTGATAAGCCGAATAGCCGCTTGCAGAAATATCGTTTAACGGAGAAAGGAAGATTACTTAAAAAATCACTTAACATATAAGAAGACTATGATAGAAATTACTGATGCCGCCTTGCGTAAAGCAGCAGGCGAGGGGATGGATACTTTTATTCAGGTATTTACCGACAGATATAAAGAAGTGATAGGTGGTGAACTAACCGCTGAATCCATGCCGTTACTGACAGGTGAGCAGCATGCTTTGCTTGCTTACCAGATATTTCGTGATGAAGTAATGGATGGTGGCTTCTGCCAGTTGATACAGAATGGGTATGGTGGTTATATTTTTGCTATCCGTTTGCTAAAGTGATGCGTCTGTGGGGAGCGGAAGATTTCGGAAAACTGGTATATAGAGCTAAAAAGATTTATGATGCCCATCGCGAAGATCTGGAACGGGAACGTACGGATGATGAATTCATGGCTATGTACGAGCAATATGAAGCTTTCGATGAACTGGAAGAAGAATTTTTGGAAAACGAGGAAGGTATCACAGCTATGGTAGCCAGTTATGTAGATGAACATCTGGAACTGTTTGCTAAAATCGTCTGATAAGGGCGATTTTTTTATTCCTAAAAATTAATGCAAAAACCCAATGCGGGTTGTGTCTGAATCATTCCGTTGGGTAAGGTCATCTGGATGCTTGAGCTGCTAAGCGAGAATTCTATTGCTTGCTTAGCTCGTTTTTTATTGATATTTGCAAAAACGAAAAGCGGAATACTGGCAGCCGTTGCACTTGCACCGGTATAAAATACGGCTTTCCATGGCCGGGTGTTTTTGTAGAGAGGATCGTCGAAAGCTCCGCCCCATCAGACCTGTAGCCATTCCGGCAAGCCCTATGCCCAATGCTGTGCATGCACCAATTCTGAACTGTCTGTGTTTTCTCCATAATTGTGGGTCGAATTCTGTTCCGAGTGCAGTTGCAATAGCTTTCTGTCTATTTTTGACGGCAAATACAAAAAGAGGAATACTGCTTACGGTCAGTCCGGCTCCTGCACCGAGAATGATACCGAAACCTTCCCCATCTCCACCGGACTCATAACCGGAAACGACGGCACCAACAAATCCTACAACCATCGTGGGAACACCTATGCCGAGTGTTGTCCATCCGCAGGCTTTTAATCTTTTATGCTTTTTCCAATATCTGGTTTGTTTATACTTGTCTTGTGAATTCATTTTGTCTTTTGCAATATAAATTGTTGTTGTGCTTAATGGGATATAATGCATTGATAAAGAATCTATATTTACTGCTTTGGAAGAGATCGTGAGGAACAACAATACAAAGAAGAAGATATATCGCATCGAATGCAAAGAATGACTTCTGTCTTCTTTCATTTCCGGTGTAACGGTTTCTTTTTGGGGGATAATGTAAGATTTAGAATGAGCCATAATCTTAGTATGAGTTTGATATAAAAAGTAAACCTCTTAACAGATGCCACTATGAGTCATCGGAAACAAAGTTACTGAAAATTATTATTTAGCAGATGAGTTTTGCAGAAAAGATGTTGTAAAGCATGGGGATAGATCTAATAGTTTGAGTGATGCTTAGACAATGATTTTTTGATATTGTTTTATTCCAGTGGCTTCAGATTCTTCAAGCCGTACTTTTGTCCCTTTCTCTACTGTTGAGAAGATGTTCACTACAGGCAATTGCTTTAGTAATTACACTTTTGTCTCTCTATCTGTATCCTGTTGTTTGTGAATTGATGTTAAATGGATGGTAGGATATGCAGTATTTAGATTAATATTTCATTTACTCTTAAAAACAATGAAAAAATGGAGAGAGTGCGGTGTTACTCGATTCTTTTATCTAAATTTGCAAACTCTAATATTTATAGAACAATGAAAATGGCTAAGTTTAAACTCTGGATGGTTGCCCTGACCTTAATAATGGGTGTTTCTTTTACTTCTTGCATGAATTCTGATGAATCAGAATCTCCTTATGATGGTGCGGGAATGTTTTATGTGGTCAATAGTTACATGGGCTCTTATTTTGAGGATCCTGCAGGAAATAAATTACATCCTACTAGTGCATCTGTTCTTGCAATGGAGACTAACTATGGATTTAAAATGTCTGAAACGAAGCTGGCTGTTATTTATTATAAATTTGTAAAAGAAGAGACCGGAACTGCTAAAACAAGTACTTCTACAACTCCACAAAGTTATGATATTGTATTAGTATCAGCTGCTGCATGCGATGGTCCGGACCTTATTACTACTGAAACTCAGGTAGAGATGGAGGAAAGCGTAACGGAAAATGCACCGATTGTATCATTAACTCCGACCGTAAATACTGGATATACTTATCAAGAACTGAAACCTGCTTTTTATGATAAAAAAACATTGGTTTTACCTATTGCATGGAGAATGGAAAACAGTTCTGAAAAGTTAGCACAGCATAAGTTTAATTTGGTTTATGTAACGTCAGATACAGAAAATAGTGCTACGGATTTGGTATTATATTTACGTCATGATAGAGGTACAGATGAAAAAACAGATGTTGGAACATATACTCAGGATGGATATAATATTGAGGAAGCTATAGCTCATTTTGCAGGGGTTACAGGAAAAGAACCGAAGAATGTGATCATAAAATCAAAGAATAGTGAAACAGATTCTAAGATACCTGAAAAGTATACAGAAGTTACTGTAGAATATAAAACAAACTAATAATAATATTGGATTATAAAGCATTATTCCATATAGCAATGTTACTGATTTCCTCTCCGGCCAAGGCTTGGGAGGAAATTCGTTTGGAAGAGGATAGGCGAAAAGTATTTACTGCTTTTGTCTATCCTATGATTGGTTTATGTGGATTGTCCGCCTTCATCGGTTCTTTGCTGGCGAAGGGATGGGGCAGTCCCGAGAGTTTTCAATATGCCATGACGCAATGTTGCGCGGTGGCAGTATCCCTCTTTGGAGGATATTTTCTGGCAGCGTATCTCATAAATGGGATGCGCGTTAAAATGTTTATGATGGACAGTGACATGCCATTGACGCAACAGTTTGCGGGCTATGCGCTGGTTGTTCTTTTCTTGCTCCAGATTATTATCGGCATATTGCCGGACTTTAATATCATCGGATTGCTGTTGCAGTTCTATATTGTGTATGTGGTGTGGGAGGGGGCTTCCACGTTGATGAAAGTAGAAGAAAAAGACCGGTTACGGTTTACAATCATTTCTTCCATCCTACTGATTGCCTGTCCTATGCTCATTCAGTTTATATTCAACAAGCTGACGATGGTGCTTAATTAACGTTTGAAATCATGAAACAAGCTCCTGTTAATATAAAAAATAAGCGCGCTACATTCGATTATGAATTGGTAGACACTTATACCGCGGGCATTGTGCTCACGGGTACGGAAATTAAATCGATCCGCATGGGTAAGGCAAGCCTTGTGGATACCTTCTGTTACTTTGCCAATGGCGAGTTGTGGGTGAAGAATATGCATATTTCCGAATACTTCTACGGTTCGTATAATAACCATTCGGCACGCAGGGAGCGCAAACTCTTACTTACTAAAAAAGAACTTGATAAACTGGCGCGTGGAGCAAAAGACCCCGGTTTTACAATGATTCCCATTCGTATGTTTATTAATGAAAAAGGGCTTGCCAAAGTGGTAGTGGCTCTTGCCAAAGGTAAAAAGCAATACGACAAGCGCGAAGCGTTGAAAGAGAAAGATGATAAACGCGATATGGCGCGGATGTTTAAGAGATAATATCATTCTATCATTGAATACAAATGGTTTCTATTGAAAAGTTGGTGCGTGAGCGCATCCTTATTTTAGACGGTGCTATGGGCACCATGATACAACGGTACAACTTAACGGAGGAAGACTTCAGGGGGGAGCGCTTTGCTGACATCCCCGGGCAGATGAAAGGAAACAATGATCTGCTTTGTCTGACGCGCCCTGATGTGATACAGGATATACATCGTAAATATCTCATGGCAGGTGCCGATATCATTGAAACCAATACGTTTAGTTTTACCAGTGTCAGTATGGCCGATTATCATGTGCAGGAATATGTACGTGAGATGAATCTGGCTGCCGTTAAACTGGCACGTGAAGTAGCTGATGAATTTTCTACACCTGATAAACCACGTTTTGTAGCCGGTTCTATCGGGCCTACCAATAAGACTTGCTCCATGAGTCCCGATGTGAATAATCCGGCCATGCGTGCGCTGACTTACGATGAACTTGCCGATGCCTATCGGGAACAGATGGAAGCCTTGCTGGAAGGTGGAGTAGACGCTCTGCTGATAGAAACCATATTCGATACATTGAATGCCAAAGCAGCTATCTTTGCTGCGGAAAAGGCGATGGAGGCTACAGGCGTTCAAGTTCCTGTTATGCTGTCCGTTACCGTATCCGATACAGGCGGACGTACTCTGTCGGGACAGACTTTGGAGGCTTTTCTTGCCTCAGTTCAGCATGCCAATATCTTTTCGGTAGGCTTGAACTGTTCCTTTGGCGCCCGCCAGTTGAAACCTTTCCTGGAACAGCTTGCTGCCCGTGCTCCTTATTATATCAGTGCATACCCCAATGCGGGATTGCCCAACAGCCTGGGACAATATGACCAGACGCCTGCCGATATGGCGCATGAAGTGAAAGAGTATATTCAGGAAGGTCTGATAAACATCATTGGCGGTTGCTGTGGTACGACCGATGCATACATTGCCGAATATCCCGCCCTGATAGCCGGTGCTGCTCCCCATGTTCCTGCTCCGAAACCCGAAAGTCTTTGGCTTTCCGGCCTGGAATTGTTGGAAGTGACTCCTGAAAAGAACTTTATCAATGTGGGAGAACGCTGTAATGTGGCCGGTTCCCGCAAGTTCCTGCGTCTGGTTAATGAAAAGAAATACGATGAAGCCCTCAGCATTGCCCGTCAGCAAGTAGAAGACGGGGCGCAGGTGGTGGATGTAAATATGGACGATGGTCTGCTGGATGCACAGGCTGAAATGACTACTTTCCTCAATCTGATTGCTTCTGAGCCTGAGATTGCCCGTGTTCCTGTGATGATTGACTCCTCTAAATGGGATGTAATCGTTGCCGGATTGAAATGCCTGCAAGGAAAGTCCATCGTGAATTCAATCTCTCTGAAAGAGGGAGAAGAAAAGTTTCTGGAACATGCCCGCACGATCAGGCAATATGGTGCCGCTACCGTAGTAATGGCTTTTGATGAAAAAGGACAGGCGGATACATACGAACGTAAGATTGAAGTGTGTGCCCGCGCTTATCAGCTTTTGGTTGAGAAAGTGGGCTTTAATCCTCATGATATTATCTTTGACCCTAACGTCCTTGCCGTAGCTACGGGTATGGACGAACATAATAATTATGCTGTAGACTTCATCCGGGCTACCGGTTGGATACGTAAGAATCTGCCGGGTGCGCATGTCAGTGGTGGCGTTAGCAACCTTTCATTCTCTTTCCGCGGCAACAATTATATCCGTGAAGCCATGCATGCAGTGTTCCTTTATCATGCCATCCGTGAAGGAATGGATATGGGAATCGTAAATTCGGCTACGGCTGTACTTTATACCGATATCCCTGCCGATATACTGGAACGTATAGAGGATGTGGTTTTAAACCGTCGTCCCGATGCTGCCGAACGCCTGATAGAAACTGCTGAACAACTGAAAGCTGCTGCCGAACAACAGAAAGGTAATGCCACTGATAAACAAGTTGCCCCTCTTTCATGGCGTAATGGAACAAGTGTGGAAGAACGTTTGAAACATGCTTTGACAAAAGGAATTGGTGATTATCTGGAGGAAGACTTGGCAGAAGCCCTGAAACTTTATCCGAAAGCTGTGGATATCATCGAAGGTCCTTTAATGTCAGGTATGAACTATGTAGGTGAGCTCTTTGGCGACGGAAAGATGTTTTTGCCCCAGGTGGTGAAAACAGCCCGTACCATGAAGAAAGCCGTTGCCATTCTTCAGCCTGTAATTGAAGCGGAAAAACAAGAAGGCTCCACTTCCGCCGGAAAAGTCCTGCTTGCTACGGTGAAAGGTGATGTACATGATATAGGCAAGAATATCGTTTCTGTGGTCATGGCCTGCAATGGTTATGAGATTATAGACCTTGGTGTGATGGTACCTGCCGAAACGATTGTTCAGCGTGCCTTGGAAGAAAAGGTGGATATGATTGGACTCAGTGGTCTGATAACCCCATCATTGGAAGAAATGGTACACGTGGCTATGGAACTGGAAAAGGTAGGTGCCGATATTCCTTTATTGATAGGTGGCGCTACTACCTCTCAACTGCATACAGCATTGAAAATAGCTCCTGTCTATCATGCTCCTGTAGTTCATCTGAAAGATGCTTCGCAGAATGCAACAGTAGCCGCCCGCTTGATGAATCCGAAAGCCAAAGAAGAATTAAAAGAAAAATTAAGCTCAGAATATCAACGGTTGCGTGAAAAGAGCGTTACGCAAGCACCGAAGACTGTTTCGTTGGAGGAAGCGCAGAAGAATAAGCTGAACTTATTTTAGTGATTAGGGGTTAGTGATAACCCCCTAATCACTATTTCTTTATCTTTTTCTTATACGTCTCATACCTCCCCATAATATCCCTCACAAAGTTATATGTCTCTATTCCACGGAAGTATCCGTTTTTGCAGACAGGGTCGGTGAAGTATTCTTCATTGCTTTTCAATAAGATGAAGTTTTCTACATTGTCTTTCCAGACATACTTGTTCTTTCCATATTTCTCAGCCAGTGCCATTGCATCCTGTACGTGGCCGATACCCGAATTGTAGGAAGCAAGTACGAAGTTGAGCCGCTCCTCTTTCGGTACTGAAGAGAAACTCTTACTGGTAGCATTGATATATTTTATGGCAGCCTTCACGCTTTCTTCCGGATTCTGTTCTTTTCCTTCGGGGAGTCCCATTGCACGTGCTGTAGCAGGCATCAGTTGCATTAGCCCTTTGGCACCGGCCCATGAAACGGCTGTCGTATCAAAGTTCGACTCTGTATATGCCAGAGAAGCAAGCAATCGCCAGTCCCAGTCTATTTCCGAAGCATACTTTTTGAATAATTCGTCGAAGTGCGAGATTTTTCCCTCACGAAGAGAAAGGATAGAAGTGTGTGGAGTTGCCTTGCTGATCTCAAAATATCTCTTCATACTGGCAGTGTAGGCGGGAGAAGTCATATTCTCTTCATGCCATTTATTAGCGGCGGCTGCCAGTTCCGGACTATCCTTGCGCACCGCCCAGGAAGCCCTTTGGTCGAAACTGATGGATAATTTAATATTCAGGTTGGGGTAATACGTAGTGTTAAGTCTGGCTACGTCATTATCGGCCACCGTATAAGGAATCTTTCCCTGGGATACTTGTGTGATGAGGTCCTCCACTGAAATGCTGTCATTAGTCACTTTGTGGATATGGATGCCGCCACCGAGTTCTTTATCCAGATTTACCAAACGGTCGTAATATTTCCCGGGCTTTACATATACATCCTTACCTATCAGTTCTGTTACATCCGTCAGCGGTTTTGTCTTCCCACCTGCGCGTTGCACAATAACCTGGTGTGTGATGACCTCTTCACCGCAATAGATCAGACTATCTTTTAATTCCTTCGTGATGGGGACATTGTAGGCAATAATGTCTCCTTCGCCTGCCAGTAACTTTTTTATAAGTCCCTGTACATTCCTTGCCACCACTACGCGCAGTTTTACCCCGAGACTTTTGGCAAACTGTTCACTCAACTCGTACTGGAACCCCATTTCCTGGCCACGATAGTTGAAGTAAGAAGTAGAACTGTATAGCGTCAGTACAACGAGTTCACCGCTATCTTTTATCTGTTGCAAATCGCCCACAGCTTCATCGGGCATGGAACCATGCCGTTTATTTCCGCACGCCGACAGGCAGCACAGACATAGCAAGGCAATCAGGAAAACATTAGCGGTTGCTTTCATAACTAATCACTTATCACTCATTCACTAATCACTAACTTACAGATGCTTCTTTATATACATCGTCAGAATATCGATTGCCACCTGATTATTTCCTCCTTCGGGTATAATCAGGTCCGCATATCGTTTGCACGGTTCGATGAATTGCAGATGCATAGGCTTCAAGATACGGGTATACCGCTCCATAACCGCTTCTGCCGTACGTCCACGCTCCACTACATCCCGTTGTATGACACGAATCAGACGTTCGTCCGGATCAGCATCCACAAAGATTTTGAGGTCCATCATGCTGCGCAGTTTCTTGTCGCACAGGGCAAGAATCCCTTCAATAATCACTACTTCCCGTGGCTCGATATGAATCGTTTCGGGCTCTCGTGTACAAGTAAGGTACGAGTAGGTGGGTTGTTCAATGCTTTTTCCTTCACGCAGCATGGCTACATGTTTAGATAAAAGACTCCACTCGAAGGCATCCGGGTGGTCAAAGTTGATGTTCTGTCGTTCTTCTACAGGTACATGGCTACTGTCCTTATAGTAAGAGTCTTGCGGTAACAGTACCACTTCACCTGCCGGCAGGCTTTCAATGATTTTACGTACGACGGTGGTTTTTCCCGAGCCAGTTCCGCCTGCAATTCCTATTATTAACATCCGTTTAAGTGTATATTTAAAACAAAACGAGTATTTTTGCGGTTAATATTAATCGCTTCGGTTGACAAATATATAGATAAATCATTAAAATTGCAAAGTTATGGTCAAACACATTGTATTATTTAAATTAAAAGACGAAGCTCCGGCTGACAAAAAGCTGACAGCAATGAAAGAATTCAAGGCCGCTATCGAGGCTTTACCAGCTAAAATATCTGTTATACGTAAGATAGAAGTTGGACTCAATATGAATCCCGGCGAAACTTGGAGCATTGCCCTCTACAGCGAATTTGATACGTTGGACGACGTGAAATTTTATGCTACTCATCCCGAGCATGTGGCAGCAGGCAAGCTGATTGCTGATGTAAAGGAGAATCGCGCCTGTGTTGACTACGAGATTTAATAATAAATTATAGATTATAAGGATGAGAAAAATACTATCCATTTGTCTGTTGCTGATTGCTGTCGTGGCACAAGCGCAGATACAGGAGCCCGTCAAGTTTAAGTCGGAACTGAAGACGCTTGCAGCGGGAGAGGCGGAAATTGTATTTACCGCTACTATCGACAAGGGTTGGCATGTATATTCTACCGACCTGGGTGACGGTGGTCCTATCTCGGCTACCTTCAATGTAGGGAAGATTTCCGGTGCTACAGTTGTAGGAAAGTTGCAGCCGAAAGGAAAAGAAATAGCTTCTTATGATAAGTTGTTCGAGATGAACGTACGCTATTTTGAGTCTACGGCACAATTTATCCAGAAACTGAAGCTCACAGGAGGAGATTATAAGATTGAAGGTTTTCTGGAATTCGGTGCTTGTAATGATGAAAACTGCTTGCCTCCTACGCAGGTAGAATTTAATTTTTCAGGTAAAGCGGAAGCCGCTAAAGGTGCAGCAGCCACAACTCCTGCTGAAAAGGTAACAGCTCCGGCAGAGGAAACGAAACCGGAAGTTCAGCCCACTTCACAAACTGAAGCTCCTGCTGATACAGCTTCCATCAGTATAATAGGTGGTGCAGATGGTCCGACGGATATAAATGTGGCGGGCAACATTGACTTGTGGAAACCTGTTATCAATGATCTGCAATCTTATGGTGAAACCACTTCACAGGACGACATGTCATGGATTTATATCTTTATCACCGGATTCCTCGGTGGACTGTTGGCATTGTTCACGCCTTGTGTGTGGCCTATTATCCCTATGACTGTAAGTTTCTTCCTGAAACGTTCTAAAGATAAAAAGAAAGGTATTCGAGATGCCTGGACGTATGGCGCTTCTATCGTGGTGATTTACGTAACTTTAGGTTTGGCCATTACGTTGATCTTCGGTGCCAGTGCACTGAATGCACTTTCCACGAATGCCGTGTTCAATATCCTTTTCTGTCTGATGCTGGTTGTGTTTGCAGCCTCTTTTTCGGAGCTTTCGAACTGACGTTACCTTCTAAATGGAGCAACGCAGTAGACAGTAAGGCGGAAGCAACAGGCGGTTTGCTCAGTATCTTCCTGATGGCATTCACGCTTTCGCTGGTGTCTTTCTCTTGTACAGGTCCTATTATCGGTTTCTTGCTGGTACAGGTATCTACAACAGGCAGCGTGATAGCTCCGGCTATCGGTATGCTCGGTTTTGCTATTGCTTTGGCATTACCGTTCACACTGTTCGCCCTGTTCCCGTCCTGGCTGAAGTCTATGCCGAAATCAGGCGGTTGGATGAATGTCATTAAAGTTACCCTCGGTTTCCTGGAATTGGCTTTCGCTCTGAAGTTCCCCTCTGTAGCCGACCTGGCTTATGGCTGGCGCATCCTCGACCGCGAAACGTTCCTGGCATTGTGGATTGTTCTGTTTGCTTTATTGGGCTTCTACCTGTTGGGTAAGATCAAGTTCCCGCACGATGATGACGATACGAAAGTGGGAGTGGGCCGCTTCTTTATGGCACTTTTCTCGCTGGCATTTGCTGTATATATGGTTCCCGGTTTGTGGGGTGCTCCGTTGAAGGCGGTCAGTGCTTTTGCGCCGCCTATGCAGACTCAGGACTTCAACCTCTATAATAATGAAGTGCATGCCAAGTTCGATGATTACGACTTGGGTATGGAATATGCCCGTCAGCATGGCAAACCTGTAATGCTCGACTTCACCGGGTATGGTTGTGTAAACTGTCGTAAGATGGAGCTTGCTGTATGGACAGACTCTAAGGTAAGTGACATTATCAACAACGACTACGTACTTATTACACTTTATGTAGATAATAAAACCCCGTTGACCTCACCTGTTAAAGTGACAGAAAACGGCCGGGAACGTACATTGCGTACAGTAGGCGATAAGTGGAGTTATCTCCAACGCGTTAAATTCGGTGCCAATGCACAGCCCTTCTATGTGCTGATAGATAATGAAGGTCGTCCTTTGAATAAATCTTATTCGTATGACGAGGACATTCCTAAGTATATCGAGTTCCTGCAAACAGGATTGGAAAACTATAAGAAAGGAAAATAAACGAACGAATGCCCGGCTGATATCATGCGACCGGGCATTTTTGATTAATCAATAACTTTATGAGACATATTGTAGACATCGAGACATGGGAGCGCCGGGATAATTACAATTTCTTCCGGGGCTTTGTAAATTCTTGGTATTCCATTACCACAGAGATTGATTGTACCGAAGCCAGTGCCGCAGCGAGAGCCTCGGGCCATTCCTTTTTTCTCTATTATCTGTATGCCGTAGTGCGTTCGGCGAATGAAGTTCCGGAACTTCGTTATCGTACCGACAAGAACGGACAAGTTATTTTTCATGATGAAGTGGATATCATTTCTCCGATAGCTGTTCCCGGAAAGACCTTTTATACGGTTCGGATTCCTTACCACGAAGATTTCAAACGCTTTTATGCCGAAGCGTATGAGTTAATAACCAATATCCCCGAAGATGGCAATCCTTATGGTGCCGAAGAGGAGTTGGCAAAACAGGGAGATTATGATGTAGTGCATTTAAGCGCTGTCCCCAAAATGTATTTCACTGCCACCACCTATACGCTGGCCGAAGCCGGCAATGGTTGCAGTTATCCTTTGATGACTTCCGGTAAAGCGGTAACCCGCGAGGGGCGTCTGGTATTTCCTTTATCCATTTATGTAAATCATGCCTTTGTAGATGGTTCGCATCTGGCATCATTTTTTCAAAAGATAGAAGAACACCTGAAACGAATTTCACAGGAATAAATTGATAGAATAAGTAAGCTATGCTTTTTTCTTATTTTATCTTTTCCCTTTTTTATTTCCCGGATTTTACATACGTTTGCAGCATCTATTAAACTTTTGTTTCCTGAAAAAGCTAAAGATTGCTATATGTGTGCAGATAATTTCTCAGAAGAACGTTCACTCATTCTCCGCTTGATAGAGGGGGATGAGGACGCCTTTTGTGAATTGTATGCCACTTATAAAAACCGTCTGATATACTTTGCAATGCGCTTCCTTAAATCGCGAGAGTATGCAGAAGATGTTTTTCAGGATGCTTTCACTGTAGTTTGGCAAAGCCGCCGTTTCATTAATCCCGATGCTTCCTTTTCTTCCTATCTCTACACCATTATGCGCAACCGGATACTGAACCAGTTGCGCAACGCCGCTAATGAGGAAAAACTAAAGGAGAGTATTCTTTCACAGGCATTGGACTACACGGAAGATACCAAACGTGAAGTAATGCTGAATGATTTGAAATCCCTCATTTCCCATGCCTTGCAGCAGCTGACTCCCCGCCAGCGTGAGATTTTCGAGATGAGTCGTGAAGCCCAGCTCTCCCATAAAGAGATTGCAGATAAGTTGGGCATCTCCATCAACACCGTTCAGGAGCATATATCTACCTCCCTTAAGTTGATTCGTACCTATCTCATTAAGTATTCAGGCAGTGAATATGTGGATTTGCTATTGCTGCTGATTTGCCTTAATACATAATAAATGTTAATCACACCCTAGATGTTTTCCTTTACTGTGTATTACTCTATGTAAAGGAAAAGTTTTCATGACCTTTATACTAAAAGAGCCCGCACAATGAAGAATGATGTAACAGACAAATCTATAATGCGCCGTTATCTGGATGATATGTACACCCAGGAAGAGGCCCGTGGATTATTATCCCGACTAAAAGATGATATTCATGCCCAAATGCTGGATGAACTGGCAACAGAGGTCTGGAAAGAAGCCGCTATGGAAGAGCTCACCACCGGCATGGAACGTGAAAAATATAAGGAAGAAGCCAGTCGGTTACTGAAACGCATCGAACATAAGAAACGCACCTGGTTTCGGCGGATAGTCCTGACGGTGGCAAGTGCTTCTGCTGTTGTACTGCTCATTTTCGGGGGAATCAATCTACTGGGTTATATGGATAAACAGCAGATTTCTTATTTGGAAGCCTCTACTTCTTATGGTGAATCCAGACAAATCCGGTTACCGGATGGAACACAGCTGATCTTAAATTCCTGTTCCCGTGTTCGCTATCCGAACAGTTTTGTAGAAGATGAACGGCAGATAGAACTGGAAGGCGAAGCTTATTTTCAGGTTCAACGAAACGAAAAGCAACCTTTTATTGTCAGGACCGCCCGTTTTGATGTAAGGGTTTTGGGAACTTGCTTTGATGTGAAAGCTTATTCTTCGGATGAAGTTGTTTCTGTAGATGTGGAGAGTGGCAAAGTACAGGTGGATCTGCCTGAAGCGATGATGCGTTTGCAGGCTAAGGAACAAGTGTCGATCAATACACTTTCCGGTGAATACAGCAAACGGCGCGAAGAACGTGATGTTGCCGTATGGCGCAAAGGTGGATTACGTTTCAGCAGCACTCCGGTGCGCGATGTGGCCAAAGAGCTTGAACGCATGTATAATTGTCGCATTACGTTTGCGGAAGGACAGGAGTTCAACAACCTGATTTCCGGAGAACATGAAAATAAAAGTTTGGAGGCGGTGCTCCAATCAATGGAATATACCAGTGGCATCCGGTATAGAAAAGAAGGAAATCATATCTTCTTATTCAAGTAGCAAAAAAGCATGGATATACGTCCGGCTGGTAAACGGATGTGTATTATAATATATGTGAGTATTAATATGTTTAACCTTTAATTAAAAGAGAATATAGAATATGAAAGCACCCACTTAGCGTCTCCTCTAAGAAAAATAGGAGCTGTCTCACAGAGAAGCCCCTATCTCGTAATGCGAACAGGTATTCATTCGTTTCGACCCGCGTGAATCATGTATCGCGAATTACTCCTTTGTTCTAATTAATTTTATCAATTACTAAAACGCACAAATAAATGAATAATCTTCCTAATTCCAAAAGGAAAAGTAGAAATATACATTCGTTTTTAGTTTTTTACTATTCGTATGCTTGTCATTGATGCCTGATCAGGCGCAAGCTCAGAAGGAAAAAACTGTAACGTTGAACGTTCAGAATGAAACTGTAGAGAATGTTTTTGTTCAGTTGGGCAAGCAGACAGGCTTGAAATTCTTTTATGATCAAAATGTTGTGAACACTGCTCCGCGCATATCTATCAAAGTAAAGAATAGTCCCCTACAGACTGTTCTAGACAAGATTACGGAGCAAACCAATTTGTTTTTCAATAGGGATAATAATACAATATCTGTAGGCAAACAAAAAATCGGGAATGATGTCCCGAAGTCGAAAACAAGAACTATAAAGGGAACAGTGGTAGATGAAACCGGTGAGTCGGTAATCGGTGCTACTGTAATGGTGAAAGGCACTACTAATGGTGTAACCACTAATCTTGATGGAAATTACACGTTGAACGATGTTCCTGATGGTGCTACTATCTTAATTTCCTATATCGGTTACCAGACCGTTGAACTAAAGTCCGGCAGTAAGGAACTGGCAAAAATTACATTAAAAGAAAACAGCGAATTATTGGATGAGGTTGTAGTCTTGGGATATGGCAATATTCGCCGTAGTGATGTGACGGGATCTATTGCGTCTGTTTCCTCGGAATCTATCTCTAAAGTTGCCTCTGCCTCTGTGGCCGATGCCTTGGCGGGAAAGATGGCAGGTGTACAGATCACCACAACAGATGGTGCATTGGATGCTGAAATCAGTATTCGTGTACGTGGTGGAGGATCAATCACTCAGGACAATTCACCGTTGTTTCTGGTCGACGGCTTTCCGGTTGATGATTTGAGTGGTATCCCGCCTACGGATATCGAGTCTATTGATGTCTTGAAAGAGGCTTCTATGACTGCTGTTTACGGTGCCAGAGGTGCGAATGGTGTAGTCATCGTAACCACGAAGAACCCGAAGATGGGTAAGACCTCAGTTCAATTCAATAGCTATGTACAGACACGTACACTGGCAGGGAAGTTACCAGTAATGAACAACTATGAATTTGTGATGGCGGAGTACGAGTACCAGATGATACGTAAAGGATCGGCTGATACTTTTATTAAGAATTTTGGCTATTATGACGATATTGACTTATACAAATATACGGACTCTACCGACTGGCAGGATGAAGTATTGGGAGGCAATCCGATTTCACAATATTATAATCTGACTATCAGCGGCGGTAGTGAAAAGACGAAATTTAATCTAAGTTATAACCGTAATAAAGATGAGGGACAGCTGATAGGTTCCGGTCTGTCACGTAACAATATTATTCTGAAGCTGAACCATGAATTATTCAAGAACCTGAAACTGGAGACGAATGCCACATATCGCACCCGTACCATTGACGGAGCAGGTACATCGGGAACCAATATTGTCACGGCTCTTCGTTTTCGTCCCACAAACGGACTGACTTCCGGCGCATCCCTCGATCCGGATGATGATGATGAAAATCTGGACGAAGATGGTAATTCCTTAAACCAGAAGTATACCCCGTTGGAGGAAAATAAGCAGAACTATAGAAAAAGGGAAGAAACTGCAATCAGCCTCAAAGCAGCTTTGGTGTGGGATATGTTTAAAGGAATGCAATTCCGCTCCGAATATGGCATCAGCACAACGGACTCGAATGATGATCAGTTTTATGGAGCTTTATCCGGCACGGCGTCTGCTGCGGGAATGAATAATATGCCTTCGGCTAAGCGTACTAAAACACATAAAGAGTCGTACCGACTGGCAAATACGCTGACCTATCGCAATTTGTTCCGTAAAATTCATAATGTAAACCTGATGCTTGGACAGGAAATAAACCATTCGCAGAATAACAATACTTTTATGAGTGCACGTTATTTCCCGGTTTCCATTACGGCAGAAGCGGCTCTTGAAAACTTTGCATTGGGCACTCCACACCAGAGCACCAGTTATAAAGCTGCTCCGGACAGAACTGCCTCTTTCTTTGGTCGTGCCTTGTACGATTATAAAAGCCGTTATTATGCCACTTTTACATTTCGTGCAGACGGCTCGACGAAGTTTGCACCCGGTAAGCAATGGGGCGTGTTTCCTGCCGGTTCCATAGCTTGGAGACTTTCCAAAGAGAAATGGATGAAATCGGTCAGGTTTATTTTAGAACTGAAGTTGAGAGCAAGTTACGGGTTGGCTGGTAACAACCGTATCAGTGATGATTTGTGGCATAACATCTATCGTGTGTATAGCGGATCAAGCGCTCCGGGTTTCAATAATGAAGAATATAATTATTATCAGTTTGCAGATCAGGCTTATTTGTATGATCCGGATTTGAGATGGGAGACTACCGTTACACGAAATCTCGGTTTGGATTTCGGTATCTTCAAAAATCGTTTAACCGGTACAGTCGATGTATACTGGAATACAACTAAAGATTTGCTGGTGCCGTCAATCATTCCTAATTCATCAGGTTACTCGCGACAGATGACAAATGTAGGCCGGACTTCCAATAGAGGAGTTGAGCTTTCATTGAACGGTAAAATCGTCCAGACAAAGAACTTTAATCTGTCTGCCAGTTTCAATGTGGCCTTTAATAAGAACAAAGTCGATAAGCTTTCTTCCGGTGAGACGGAATGGAAAACAAAAGCTTCCTTGTCCAACTGGTATGGAACCTACAATTGTAAAATGGAAGTAGGCAAAAGTATGGGACTCATCTATGGTTTTGTGAATGATGGTTTTTATACGGTTGACGATTTTAATTTTGATGAAACGACGAAGAAGTGGACTTTGAAACCGGGAGTTCCGGATAATTCTTCATTCAGCTCAGGTAACTTTAGCTTTAAACCGGGAGCAATGAAGTTCAAGAAACTGTCTGATTCCGACTCAGACCTGATAACGGAAGAAGACATGACAGTCATTGGAAATACGAATCCGAAGGTAACAGGTGGTTTTGGCCTTTCCGGCAGTTGGAAGAACTTGGATTTTACCGCGTTCTTTAATTATATGTGCGATTTTGATGTATTCAACGTCAATAAACTCTATTTGAATTCGGCTGTTCGTCGCAACTATTCCAATCTGTCTACCAATATGAATTTGGCACGCCGTTTCCGCTATGTGGATGATGCCGGTGTCAATGTTTCCAGTGATCCGGTTGTATTGGCTGCATTAAATCAGAATGCCGCCACTTATTCCTGGATGTCCGTTACACAGGGTATCACAATGACCGATTTGATTGAAGACGGTTCATTCCTGCGTCTGAGTACGCTGACTGTGGGATATACATTTCCACAACGCTGGTTGAGCCGCCTGGGAGTCAAGAGTCTGCGTCTGTACTTCTCCGGTAGTAACCTGTTTACTTTGACGGGATATAGCGGATATGATCCGGAAGTGAATATACAGAAAGGTTTGACGCCGGGTATAGATAATAACGTGACTCCTCGCAGTCGTGTTTATACGCTTGGAATGAATTTGAATTTTTAATACTATAGAATTGAACCATGAGAAAATTTTATATTCCAGTTATCATATTGATGATACTTACATCTTGTGAAGATTACCTGAATGTAAATTCGCCTTCCACTTTTGATAAAGATTATATATTTACCAGTGAATCGGAGATTGCGACTGCCGTCAATGGCATGTACGTACCGATGGTCAGTGGTAAGGGATGGGTAGGCAACCTGGCCCAGAAAATGCTGTTTAATACGGATGTGGAGTTTACTACGGTTACTACGTCGTCCAATCTGAAAGAGAGTGCTTTCGAACCGAGTGCAGGTGACATCAGTTCGTACGGCAGCATCTGGACAGGGATGTATGATGGAGTGAACAGAACGAATGACGTGATAGAAGGTATCGAACAAAGTCCTCTGTTTGAGGCTGCTGATAAAACGAAGCCTTCGCGGTTAATGCATTATTATGGTGAGGCGAAAGTTCTGCGTGCCATGTACTATCTGGAGTTGGTGAGAAACTGGGGAGACGTTCCTTACAGGCGGAAACCGGCAGGAAACAAGGATGAACTGTTTATCGGTGCAACTGACCGTGACATCATATTGACAGACATGATCAATGACCTGATTGAAGTTGAACCGGTCATGTGGTATGCGGAAGAATCGGACAGGGGAGTGGAAGCGGCATCAAGAGAGTTTTGCCAGGGATTGATTGCCCGTATGGCATTGTATAGAGGAGGATGGACTCTGCGTCCGGATTACTCGAATCCTGCCGCTATCGGTTCAATGCAGCGCAATGATGACTGGCAGAAATATTATGAGATAGCCGAGAAATATGCAGGTAAAGTAATTAATGAAGGCAAACACTCGCTGAATCGCTCATTCCGTCAGGTTTGGGTGGACGAATGTAGTTGGATTGTTCCGGTGAATGATGATAATATCTTCGATGTACCGGCAAAGGTAGGAGGCTCCGGAGAGTTGGGATATTCCTGGGGGACATACATCGTTTCGCAAAAGAACTCAGAGGGACAGAATGCATCTAATGCTCCGCATGGATATTCTTCGGGAGGTTCCAAACTGGCGCTTACCTATATGCTGTCGTTTGATAATAAGGACTTGCACCGCGATCTTACGTGCGAGATGTTCCGCTATGAAAATTCTGGAATGACTAATATAGTCCAGAAACCGATAGCCGCCCTTACGGTTTATTGCGGAAAATGGAACCGCCTGTTTATGGCAACTCCTCTGGGCAGTACTTCCAATAAAGGTACCGGAATCAATTACACTTATATGCGGTATGCAGACGTACTACTGATGTATGCCGAAGCTGCCAATGAGAATCATAACGGTCCTACACCCCAAGCCAAAGAGGCTCTGAAAAAAGTCCGCAACCGTGCTTTCGCGGCGGAAGATCAGCCGGAAATGGTAGACACTTATGTCGATAAACTTACTTCAAAAGAAGATTTCTTTGATGCAATCGTTAAAGAGCGCGCATGGGAATTCGGGGGTGAAAAGCATAGAAGATATGATCTGGCGCGTTGGAATCTGTATGGAAAGACCCTTTATAACTTGTATTTTGATTGGATTACGTTAGGAAAAGTTGCCCGTACCAAGCAATATGAGAATACGACCACTGCATTTGAGGAACCTACTTATGATGAACGTTTTGAATCTTATCCGGCAGTTGCTTATTACAAAATGGTCGATGCCGTGAATCCGGCTGCCGTATGTGTATCGCAGACCATAGACTGGTATAAAGAAGGAGGCAAGAACTCTTATGATGAGGCTTTTGAATCCTATCCTTCAAAGGCACCTACGGGATATACACTTATCAATATATGTAATCAATATTGCACGCAGGTCAAGAATACCTCGAATCCGCGTCAATGGGTTCCTGCCCCTGCTGTCTTGTTTTCCTTTTACGGCTATATCAATGAATCGAATGCCGCAACTGTGAATCCGGAAACCGATCCGGTCCGCTATCTGGTACCTATACCTCCCGATGCATTGTCAAGCCATCAGGGACTGTTGAAGAATTATTATGGATATTAAAAAAGAGAGTATGAAAAAGTTATTGATATATTTGATACCTGTATTGGCATTTTGTCTATTGAATATTACTTCATGCAAGGATGAGGCGGAAGAGCTGCCCCGCCTGTTCAGACCTTCCTTCATAGCCTCCTCCTGTTTTGCGGAAGGTAATTCGATTACACTTGCCTGGAGAACATCCGGAGAAGCGACCTCTTATACGGTGGAGCTTTCGCGTGACCAAACTTTCCAGTCGGAACCCGCTGCAACGCAGACCGTAAACAACGGTAAATGCACTTTTACAGGTTTGCGTTATGAAACAGGTTATTATGCCCGGGTAAGAGCGAATAATGAGAGCCTGGATATCATTTCAAACTGGACGGAATATTCTTCTCTTATCACCACTTTGACGCGTATCATACCCAAGGTACTTTATGCATTGGATGAACACCAGATAACGGAGAATTCGGCTGTGATAGAATGGAGAGTCTCTGACCAGAATCCTGTGGACGGTGTTTCCATCTGGCAACAGGAAAATGGAACGGATGAAAAGCACTTTGACTTGTCCGGATCGGAAATAGCTTCAGGCAAGTATGTAATTTCAGGATTGACTCCCCGCACATCCTACTATGTTGCATTGACCAATAGCAAAGCTCCTGAGGGTGCGGAAAAGTACAACCGGCAGAAATTTACAACAGCCGGTATGCCTTCCGGTGCCGTTCTGGTGACGGATGGCGTTGACTTACTGTCGAAGATAAAAGAGGGAATGAATGATGACAGTCAATCAAGTTTGATCTTTCAATTGAAAAACGGGGTTGATTATTATCTGTCGGCAGACGGACTTCCCGAAAGTAGCACCGGTGACATCAAACTGACGAAAAGCATTGCATTCTTGGCTAATCCCGGAGATCGTCCTACGCTCTATATACGTAAAGGTGGCTTCATCATTAAACCGGAAGTGAATAATATTCCTGAAATCAACTATTTTATTGTTGAGAATGTGAATGTCAAAGAACCAATCGTATCCGGAGGAAGTGGCGGTAGCAAAACACGCTTGTTGAATATCGGCAAGCACGATGCCGGAACTGATATCACGATAGATCGTTTTGAAATCCGTAACTCCGATATTGTCCTGCCTTCTACCGTTCTGATGATGAACGATGCCAGCGAAGGAATGACGACTATCAACCATATTCGGATTGATAATTGTCTGGTTACCGGAATCAATGACACCAAATATGTAACGAAGCAATTCGGATTCATACATGCCATTAATAAAGGTTCCAACGTCTGGAATGATGTTTCTGTAACTAATTCCACCTTCTATGAGTTTTATATCTCGCCGGGCGTCTTTGGAGTGCTTACCGCCGATGTGCCGGTTTCGGCTAACGCTAAGGTTTCTATTTCGAATTGTACATTCTATAATTGGGCTACAAGCAAGTCATCGTATACGGCAATTGGCAATTTCTCTAAACTGTCTGTAGCATTGCCGCTATCTGTTAATGCCTGTGTCTTTGGATATAGTGCAGGAAAAGCTCTGGTTCCGGGACAAGTCAATCTGACGGGAAAGAATAATTATTGCACCACAGACTTTGAGCAGGCAGCCGATACTGGACTGACGTTGATAGATTTGGGTATGTCGGATTCTTCATTTTTCAGGAATGCTAAGGATGGTGACTTTACGATTATCAATACCGGGTCTACGGTTTATACCCAGGAATATGGTGACCCGCGCTGGATAACGGTTTCCGAATACTAACTTATTGATAAAAAACAGAAAGATTAAAAATAGGAGATTAGAATAATGAGATATGCTACAATTGGAATACTTCTTCTGGCATGGGTCCTGTTGGCCTGTGATGAAAAAGAGGAGATTTCCGGTCCGTCTGTTCCTTTCCCTGATTACGGAGAAGTACTTGCTTTTCCGGGAGCAGAAGGGTACGGGCGCAATGCGGTAGGCGGAAGACATGGCGAGGTCTATCACGTCACTACGCTTGCCGACTCGGGAAAAGGCTCTTTGCGTGATGCGGTGAGTAAACCCGGAAGAATCGTTGTTTTTGATGTTGCGGGAATCATTCGCCTGCAATCTCCGCTTGCTTTTTCCAAGAATCTGACTATTGCTGCACAAACGGCTCCCGGTGACGGAATTGTCATTTATGGAAATCATGTTTCTTTTTCCGGGGCCGACAATCTCATTTGCCGCTATCTGCGCATACGGATGGGAGTGAACGGTAAAGACGGTAAAGATGCCGCCGGTGTCGCTTACGGAGCGAATATGATTTTTGATCACATGTCGGTCACCTGGGGACGTGATGAATGTTTTTCCATCAATGGAGATCCGAAGAAACCGGGCGATCAGCCCCGGAATATAACTATCCAGAACTCCTTTATAGGGCAAGGCCTGCAACCGCATTCTTGCGGTGGACTTATCCAGACTACGGCTGAAAACGGAGTGACTTTATACCGTAGCCTGTATATCGACAATAAAACCCGTAATCCGAAAGTGAAAGGTCTGAATCAGTTTGTAAATAACGTAGTTTACAACTGGGGTAATGGCGGTGCTTATATCATGGGTGATACGGAACAGACTTCCGAAGCCGATATCCGGAATAACTATTTCATAGTAGGTGCTACTTTAAATTATGATGGAAAAACGCTGGGAGCCACAGCTCCCTTCACGCGCTATAACGAACATTTTCGTACCTATTTATCCGGCAACTACTATGATGAAAATAAGGATGGAGTGCTGAACGGTCGTGAACTGACCCGTGAAGATTGTACGAAACGGAAACAAGAGTCTGGTACTGAAGTTGTGATAACTCCTACTTTTCTGGATAAACCGTCGGATGTGCATCCCGCTATCGAAGGTTTGATGACCGCTCGGGATGCTTACGAATGGATTGTGCAACATGGCGGAGCTTCATTACCCGCCCGTGATCAGGTAGATAGCTATCTTGTTGAAGAATTAACTTCATTGGGTAAGAAGGGAGGAATTATTCTCACGGAGATGGACCTGCCTACACAAGGCCCCGGTGAAATAAAGTCGGGGACCAAACCATTGGATACGGATAATGATGGTATGCCCGATGACTTTGAAGATAGATACGGACTTGATAAAAATGATCCGTCCGACGCTATGAAGATAGCTTCCAACGGATATACTAATATTGAAAACTACATATTCCTGATAAACAAATGAAAAAGATATATACTTATTTGATCTTCTCATTCGCCCTGCTGTGCAGCACTTCATTGATTGCGCAGACCAATGAGAAAGCCAGAGAAACTGCTGTGATGATTGCCGACCGCATTCTGAAGTCAACAACCTATGATTTTGTAGATAAGAAAAGTGGCAAGACCTACACATCGCTCAAAAATGTACCTTTAAATAAGAATGTGAAAGTACAAAGCAAATACCTGGATTGGCATTACACAAACGGAGTCACCAACATAGCCCTGATGGAGTTGGGAGATAAATTAGGTACTTCGAAGTACGAGAACTATGTTCTGAAGAACATGAATTTCATTTTCAACGATGCAAACCAGGACTACTTTCATCGCCTGTATGACCAAACATTGGAGCAGGAAGGTTGGAGAGCCGTGAACCATGTGAATTGGCACATGATTTACCGGAATAAACGTCTGGATGATAATGGTCCTATGGGCGCCAGTCTGATTGTGCTCAACCGCCGTCATCCGGAACAGGCTTTCCAGAAGTATATCGATCAGACTGATCATCACCTGATGGTGTCCGAACCTCGTCTTGCCGATGGCACTATTGCCCGGTTATGGCCGCATGTCAATACTATTTGGACCGATGATGCCTTTATGGCCCTTTCTTTTCTGGTCAGGATGGGAGAGGCGACAGGTGATGCTAAATACTTTGATGATGCAGCCAATCAGATACTGAACTATACCCGCTACCTGTGGTGCCCCGAAAAAGGACTGTACTATCATTGCTATCACACGGATAACAAAGCGCATGGCGTTGCCCATTGGTCCAGGGCAAACGGATGGGTTTTCATGGCTACTGCCGATTTGTTGGCACGAATGCCCGCCGACCATCCGATGCGTGAAGATGTCATCCGGAACTTCCGTATGCAGGCGGACGGACTGATTCGTTATCAGGGTGCGAACGGATTGTGGCATCAGCTTCTGGATAAGGAAGATTCCTATGAAGAAATCACGGGAACCGCCATGTTCGTCTTCGGCATTGCTAGAGGGGTGAAACAAGGGTGGCTGCATCCCGACTATATCTATGTGGCATGGGAAGGGTTGAAAGGCATGTTCACCAAGATTACTCCGGAGGGTGATGTAACGGCTATCTGTGCAGGTACGGGCATAATGCCCGCTTTGTCATTCTATTATAATCGTCCCCAGTGGAAGAATGATCCGATGGGAGAAGGCCCGGTGCTGAGGGCATTGGTGGAAATGATTGACGCACCCAAGTATACGGAAATCAAGGCCGAACAGCAATACGATAAAATCAAGTGATTTCTTGATATTACAGGAGTATTACAGATTTATTACAGAATCTTTCTTTAGCTTTGCATCTTCAAAGAAAATAAGTTGAAGTAAACCTTTGAGGATAATATGCTAAAGAAATATTCTGTATTACGGGGATTCGTCATTTTATGTGTAGGACTGCTTGTCTTCTGTCTGTCTCCTTTGCAGGCACAGGACAGTGATTTCGTGACCTGGAACAAGATGAAAGCCCGGCACGATGTATCCTCCAAAGTGGAACTTTACGGAGATGTCGAGATGCGTACCCGTGACGCACTGGATGAGATAGACCGTTGGGGCTTCGGCGTAGGTACTTCCGTTCTTCTTCTTCCGTTTCTAAAAGCTGAGGGCGGTTACGAATACCACTACCGCAACCGTGGTGAAGACGGCTGGAAATCCCGGCACCGTTACCATGCAGGTGTCTCTTTCACTCTCAAAAAACGACAATGGACGTTCACCCTGCGCGAACGTTTCCAGCATACTTTCGACGGATGCGGAGCGGATGAATTCCGTCTCCGCACCCGCCTGAAAGCTGCTTATAAGGTAACTACATGGTCACCGTATGTTTCTTTGGAGCAATATCATGGTCTGGGCAAAGATGAATGGTTTCATGCTTCCCGCTTCCGTGCCCGCGGTGAGGTGGAAGCTAAACTGTCGTCCTCTTGGTCGGCAGACGTTTTCTATTGCTACCAGCACGAGAGTGATTTGGACAGGCATATTCTGGGGTGGGAGTTGATTTACCGGTTCTGATTGCTTTTACTGACACTATTTATTTGTCCCCATCCAAGTCCATTTATGCCAGATATGCTCCAATGGACCTTGTTTATGTTTGCTTAACCACCATTTACAGAATTTCACTTGCAAAAGGAACATGCAAAATCCGATTAGCAGACTGAGCGTATATCCACAATAAGGAGCCAGATACAAACCGATAGGGAAGTAAATCAGTGCTCCCATTATGGACTGGGATATATAGTTCGTAAGACTCATTTTTCCATAGAATCTCAGGCTGCTGACGGCTTTACTGAACTTTTCACGTTGGTAAAGCAATACGAATGAAGCTACCAGTACGAAAGTAAAAGCTAACTTTTGCCACATGTCGAATGCAGTTCCGGCTGTTTGCTGTATGATTGTACTGTTCTGCATAATCAACTCTTTCAGGGCATAGAGAGGAGTAAAAGAGATTGCGGAGATTATCAGTATCTTTATCCAGAAATGGAGATTCTTTTCCGTCGTAACGAAAAGCTGCTTTCTGCCGATGTAGAAGCCTAAGAGGAATATTCCGGCTGTTTGGAAAAAGCGTCCTGCATTTACTGCCCATAATAAGCTGGCTTTCTGTCCTAAAGTAACGTTCCCCCAGATGAAATCCCAAAAGTTGCCGGCCTGAGTGTACTCTGCCACTTCTGCGTACATTTCGCCTACTTTCAGATCTGGTAACTGATGTGCGGGATTAATCAGGTTGGCTATGTAATGATACCATTCAACAGGCTGTAACAAGAAGATAATGGAAGTGATGAGAATAGCCTTATCACTCCAATTCCGGGTAAAGAACAGGACAAGTCCGACAATTACAAATAGCAATAATACATCTCCTGCAGGAAAGAAAGCAGCGTTTAATGTTGCAAATGCAGCCAGCAGAACTAAACGCCATAGGAAACGATAGCCGAAGTCCTTGCCTTGCTTCTTCTGATTATTGCTCTGAATGTAAAATGTAAATCCGAACAGGAGAGCGAAGATTGCGTAAGATTTTCCGGCAAATAGGGTGAAAACACCGCTTAATACTCCCTGATCCAGTATGTTTAGCCAAGTTGGTGAATCTGTGGGATAAACGGGAAAAATGAAATGTTCAAGACTGTGAACCAAAAGGATAGCCATTACGGCAAAGCCTCGTAGGGCATCTACTACCTCGATACGAGGATTCTTGTTGCTTAGTTGTTCCATGAATTATTTATTTAGTAATGTTTTAATTCGTTTATTCATCGGTTTTTCAAAATAGTAGTAGGAGAGTAAACTTAATAGGACGGTGATACAGAATAAGATCGGAATAGAAATATACCATGCTATATGAAAGTTACTTCCTTTTTGCCATTCTGCATAGGACAGCAGCACAAAAAGATGAATCAGATAGAAGCTGTAACTGATCTCTCCGCCAATCACTAAAATACGATTGGATAAGAGGCGTGAGACTATACCTTTTTGTAGGGAGAAGCTGATCAGAAGAAATGCAACCGGAAGCCAGTAGTAACAGGAATACCGATACACTTTGGGTATTTCAGCCGCATAGAGATAGAAGGCTAAAAATAAGGCGATGGATGCTATCTCAATGATAGTTCCTTGATATGCAGTGATGTTTTTACTCTTCAAACGGTCGTACAATTGAAACAACAGCATGCCGACTAAAAAATCAGGTAACTGGGTAATCGGATTGACGTACCAATATCCTTTTATATCGGTTTCCGGTGTAAAATGCATGCCGATCAAAATCAATATGGCAGAAACTAAGAAAACGCAGAACAATTTTTTATAATCCTTTGCTATGGGTATCAGGAATGGGAAGCAGAGGTAAAATAGCTGTTCACAGCATAAGCTCCACGAAGGGCTGTTGAATGAGAAAAAATAGTCGGCTTTTGGAATGTAGGCATTTGTCAATGTGAGTGAAGCTAAGAAGTGCTTGAGCCAATCTATCGCTCCTGATGCAATGACGTAGTTTCCTAAAGCAACGGCGATAAATAAGGTCAGCCAATGCAGGGGATAAATACGTGCGATGCGTGCTACCCAAAAAGCCCGTTTGGTTATCTTGTTTTCACTGAATTTTTTCTGATAATTATAAGCTATGATAAAGCCGCTTAGCACAAAAAAAGAAACTGACACCCACAAATCCTTCTTTGAAGAAATGGGTGTCAAAAAAATTATCTATAGTATAGCAATGTGCTCCAAACACCATCAAAGCAAATATAAACCGTAAGGAGGTGAGTGTATTTATCATAGCTCTGTATTTTGTAGCTTTTTGGGATCTTTTTTTATTTTGACCCCTCAAATATACGAAAAGAGGAAGATTAATGTCTTTTAGGCTGTTCTTTTTTAGTGGATTTTCGCATTTTATCATAAAAAAGAGATTTACATGTGCTAATTATGCAAGTCTCTTGATGTAAAATATCAAATATAGTATTCTCTTTTTAGCTTGCCGGTGTTAACTCAACAGTTAATCCTAAGGCATGTTCTGTAGCAAAATATCAGTGTTGGTGAAAAGAAAAAAACTTTTATTATCTTTTTACCAGTATTCTTTTTGTACTTTTGCACTCAATAACAAAGTACAAATGGATATAAAACGGAATTATATAGAAGCGGTAAAGACCATAAAAGAAGCTATTCTACGTAGTCAGTATCGTGCTGCTGCATCGGTGAACAAGGAACAGCTATCCCTTTATTATGGTATTGGGCGTTATGTGTCGGAAAATTCTCGTAAGGGCTTTTGGGGGAAAGGTGCAGTAGAGCAAATATCTTCCATGTTGCAGAAAGAACTACCAGGATTAAGGGGATTTTCAGCAACAAGCATAAGAAATATGCGTATTTTTTACGAGGAGTGGGATAAAGTTTTAAATCATCCGCCATTGGCTGATGATTTGGTGTTGAATGAAAAATAGCTTCTTATAGAAATTCATCCGCCACTGGCTGATGAATTCAATTGGACTGATTTCCTTTCAATCGGCTTTAGTCATCATACCGAAATCATATCCAAAGCTAAGACTTTGGAAGCGCGATTGTATTATATACATGAGTGTGCTACTCGTTATTGGAGCAAATATGTTTTGAGGGATTATTTAAAAGCGGACCTATACAATCATCGAGGTATCTTGCCTAACAATTTCACACAAACATTACCCGATACAAAACAGGCACTAAAAGCTGTTTGTTTATTCAAGGATGAGTACTTACTTGATTTCATCAATGTGGAGGAACTAGACGAACAGGAGGAAGACCTAGACGAAAAGATAGTAGGAAAGGCGATTGTTGCTAACGTAAAGAGGTTCATTATGACTTTTGGACAGGATTTCAGTTTTATAGGTAATCAATATCGCATGGAGGTTGCAGGGGAAGATATGTTTATTGATTTGCTCTTTTTCAATCGGGAACTTAACTCTCTAGTTGCGGTTGAGTTGAAATCCGGTAAATTCCGTACATCCTATTTGGGACAGTTGAATACTTATCTGTCTACCTTAGATACATATATCAGAAAGCCGCATGAAAATCCCTCTATTGGGATAATACTTTGCAGAGAAATGAATCAAACCTTTGTAGAATTTGCAGTTCGTGATTATAACAAGCCGATGGGAGTCGCTACCTACCGTGCATCCAAAGATATGCCGGAACGACTTCGTAATGCCTTGCCTGACATTGAGGAACTGAAAAGGTTATTGTAAAACGAAAACCTGTCTCTTTTGGGGCAGGTAGTCGTCTTTTGTTTCTATTCTGTTCATAAGTAAATTCTTTGCAAAAATTATCTGTCAGCTAATAAATCTTTATATCTCCGTTGTATTTTGAATATCAGGAAGCTGAAAAAGAAGTGATAGTCACGATGAAATAACTTTTCTGTAAAAATAAATAGTGTTTGCAAATTTGCTCGGTAGAAGAACAACGATTCGTCAAATGGGAAGTTTATATAAAAAGAGACTTTCTCCATCTCTTCATCCATAAAAACCTCCTATCCATACCCCACCTTTATCAAAAATGAGTATATTTGCCCGCATCATTCTATTTTTTAACCTTAAAAACACAGTTTAAATGCAGCGTAAAGCCCCGCAAACATCTGATATTGACGATGAAACACTTTTTGCTAAAGTGGAGCGGGGAGATGTAGAGGCATTTACTGCAGTTTACAATAAATATCACAAATTGCTTTATGCATTGGCCTATCGCTATTTGATGAGTTCTGCGATGGCAGAAGACGCTGTGCAGCACGTATTTACCCGTTTCTGGGAATTCCGTTCGGAGCTTCGGGTAGGCATCAGCCTGAGAAACTACCTGATAACAATGACTAAAAATCATATACTCAATGTGATACGCAATGAGAATACCGCCCTTACCAAGAATTATGAGATAGCTCAGAGCACCCCTGCTTACGAAGATACCCTTGTTGACAGTCTGGAAAAGAAAGAACTGATGTCCATCTTTTATAAAGCAGTCGATATGTTGCCACCCCAGAAGCGGGAAATCTGTCTGATGAAGGTGCGCGAAGAACTCTCCAACCAGGAGATTGCCGACCGCCTGAAACTCTCTATCAATACAATCAAAACCCATTATTCCGATGCGCTGAAACTATTGCGCGTCCATCTGGGGAAATTGCTAATTTTTGTTACGTACCTCACCTTGTTAAGGTATTTAAGTGTCTATTTAACAGTATGAGTACAGAGAATATGAATATACCTACAGAAAAACAGATACAGGAAGTGCTGGCAGGGACATCTACTCCTGAAGTTGCCCGGATCGTAGCGGCTTGGTTTGCTACCGATGAGGGTGCGGCCTATCTGGCTAAAAGTATGGACCGTGATGCCGTACAGATCAAACAAGGATTCGAAGAACTCTATGTCAATCACGAAATCCTATCCGAAGAGATGTTTGCCCGTATCCGCCGCAACATCCGGCGGAAACGCATCCGCAGGATTACCTTCCGTGTGGCAGCCGTACTCATTCCGTTTGTGCTGCTGATAGGGCTGTTTGTCCAGGTGAATACCCGTGTCGATCTGCTGGGTGATTCCGGTTACGAAGAAATCTATGTGCCCAAAGGTGAACGCCTGCAAATGATGTTTCAGGATGGCACACGTGCTTATATAAATTCAGATTCGCGCCTGAAGTATCCAAAGAAATTTGCGCTGTCCAGCCGTGAAGTCTATCTGGAGGGCGAGGCTTATTTTGTAGTCTCAAAGAATTCCCACCGACCTTTCATTGTCAATCTTAACGGGCCTGCCGTACATGTTCTGGGAACTTCGTTCGATGTTCAGGCCTATCCGGAAAATAAGGATATCACGGTCTGTCTGGACGAAGGTCGTGTTAATCTGACACTTGCTTCAGATAAGAAATATCCGTTGAAGCCCGGTGAGAAACTTGTCTATAACAAAGAAAGTGAGCGTTGTACCATTACCCGACATGCCGATATTCATCTGTCTTCCTTGTGGAAAAAGAATGTGATAGCTTTCAAGGATGCTCCGCTGTCCGAAGTTATCAAAGTGCTGAATCGTTGGTATGATGTGAACTTCAAGATAGAAAACCAGTCAGCTTGGGATGTATACTTTACAATTACATCCGAGAATACGCTTCTCGAAAAAGTTCTTCAGGATTTGGAGAAGATTGCGCCGCTACGGTTTGAATATAAAGAGGCTGAAAAGGAAGTGATAGTCACAAGAAAAAAAAGAGGATTCCCGTCTAATGCATTGATTGTGTAGATTTGAGTTGTAAACAATATGTGAAACAAAAGTGCGTATTGCAGGTAAAATTCCGTTCAGTAAAGTGCGCATTGCAGGTGATTTGCGTCTTATTAAACTTGCGCATTACAGAAAGTATCCTTACTTTTGTGCATTGGCTATATGATAAATATTGAATTGCATGATATTTAAACGTAAATTGTACAATAAACTACTTGCTTGGAAACATCAGGCAGCAGGTACTAAGGCACTTCTGATAGAAGGTGCCCGACGAATAGGCAAGTCTACCCTTGTGGAAGAGTTTGCAAAGAATGAATACCGGAGTTATCTTTTGATAGACTTCAATAAGGTGAGCGACTCGGTTGTTTCGGCTTTCAATAATTACATGAACGACCTCGACACCTTTTTCCTTATTCTCTCTTCGGAATATGGAGTGAAACTTTATTCAAAAGAATCCGTCATCATCTTTGATGAGATACAACAATTTCCTAAGGCACGGCAAGCGATAAAGTATCTGGTGGCGGACGGGCGGTTCGACTATATAGAGACTGGTTCGCTCATCTCCATAAAGGAAAATGTAAAGGACATAACCATTCCCTCAGAAGAGAGGGCACTAACTATGTATCCCATGGATTTTGAGGAGTTTGCCTGGGCCATGGATGAGGAACCATTGATGACATATATCCGCCAATGCTTCGATAAAAGAGTGCCTTTGGAACAAGGACTCCACGCCAAGGCCATGTTGTTGTTTCGGCAATATATGATCGTGGGCGGTATGCCGAAAAGTTTGTCGGCATACATGGAGAACAACCGAAGTTTCGAGATGGCCGATATGGAAAAAAGAGATATACTGACACTCTACCGCAATGACATAATGAAGATAAATTCCGGTTACAGGTCGAGTGTATTGAGTATTTTTGACCAGATTCCGGCTTTTTTGTCGCGCTCGGAAAGACGAGTGGTGATGAATCGCATTGAAAAAGGTGCAAGTTTCCCTAAGTATCACGATACCTTCTTCTGGCTATCCGATTCGATGATTGCCAACGAATGCTTTAATTGTTCGGACCCCAACGTGGGGCTCTCGTTAAATGAAGATAGGACATATGTGAAGTGTTATATGGGTGATACAGGGCTGCTCATCAGCCATACGTTTGACGAGAATGAAATTTCTGATGGAGAACTTTACCGGGAAATCTTGTTGGGAAAACTATCTGTAAACGAGGGCATGTTCTATGAGAACGTAATTGCGCAGATGCTTGTGGCTGCCGGGCACAAGCTCTACTTCTACACCCGCTACAATGAGGAGAAGCACCGCAACGATGTGGAAATAGACTTTATTCTTTCGAACCAAAGCAAATTGAAATATAAAATTTTTCCGATAGAGGTAAAGTCAAATGATAAATATACTATCCGCTCGCTCACCCGCTTCAACGAGAGTTTTCATCAGCGTATAGGAGGGAGCTATGTGATTCATCCTAAAAACCTGAGCGTGAAAGAAGGGGTGGTCTATCTACCGGCCTATATGACCTTCTGCTTGTAGTGTATAAAAGTGTAAATATGAAGAGATATGTCAATGAAGAGCGGTAATATGAAAAAAATGTGTGGCTGATGTCAATATATCAGCTTGGTGACGATCGGTTGACTAACTTGAAAATATTGGCTCCGAATATCCTTGGTCGGAAGGTTGATGACGAGCTAATCCATGCGTTCTGTTTTATCTCCGTTAAAGAGGAAGTCGGACCAATTTCGGAAATATGAAAATAGGTAATAATTCAATACTATTCTGTATGCCCCATTAATAACCGTGAACAACGTTTTTAAAGAATAAGAGGAACGTTTTTTAAGAATGTTGCCGACGTTTATTAACAGCGTAGAAATCGATCTTAAAACTAAAATAGAATATATGTATACAAAAAAGGCGATAATTCTTCATGAGAATGACCGCCTTTTACCTTTTATACCCGTCATTGTTTGGGGTGAAAGTCACCCGTATTAACTATGATCAGCCTGAATAGCTTAGGAGTAAACCATCGGTTGATTATATGGATTAACTCCTACTTTAGCTGAATATATTGTCAATTTTATACACTGTTTAATGTTTTGTTGTAAAGGTCTTACTTTTCCCATTTGATAAGGCTTTAGGTTTATATTAGAGTTTCATTTTAAACTTCTACAAATATACTACATCAGAAAGGCGAAGTCAAGTGTTTCAGCCCCGTTTTGAATTATTTTTTTATTTATGGTGCTAATATCTGCATCCGGCAAAAGTCATATCAGTTGCCGGATCGGGATCAGGATTGGGCAATGTGTTTTGTTTTAGCGACCTACCTGCCGTTGTTGCTCGGCATTGTATCTGTCTCCGACAACGGGAATGGCGGCAACAGCGTTTTCCAGTTCTTTCCACTCTTCGGGAGAAAGTGTAAATTCCAGTGTGCGCAGGTTCTCCTCCAGATGTGCAAGTTTCGTTGTTCCGGGAATCGGTACGATCCACGGTGCCTTCTGGAGCAACCAGCCGAGTGCTACTTGTGTCGAGGTCATGCCTCGCGTGCGGCCGAAGGCTTGCAGCACATTCACGATGCGGGTATTCGCCCGCATTGCTTCCGCTTGGAAGCGCGGCAGGGTCTGTCGGTTGTCGTTGTTCGGGTCGAAAACCGTGTATTCGTTGATGCAGCCGCCCAAAAATCCCCGATTCAGCGGGCTGTATGGAACAAAGCCGATTCCCAGTTCCCGACAGGCGTCGAGCACTCCGTTTTCCTCCACCAGACGGTGCATCAGATGATATTCGCTTTGGATGGCCGTCAGCGGGCAAACGGCATGAGCCTTGTGGATGGTCTCGGCATTGACTTCGCACATGCCCCAGTGTTGTACTTTACCCTCTTTCATCAGGTCGGCAATAGTCGATGCTACCTCTTCTGCCGGGGTGTTGGGGTCGGCACGGTGCTGGTAGAACATGGGAAGCGAATCGAGTCGGAGGCGACGGAGCGACTCTTCACAATAGCGACGGATGGTCTCCGGCCGACTGTCCTGACGTCCCGTGCCTTTTCCGTCGATTACTTCGTGTCCGAATTTAGTCGTTACGTTAATCCGGCCTTTGAACTCGGCCAGTGCTTCTCCGGCTAAATTCTCGTTGGTCAGCGGCCCGTAGATGATGGCGGTATCGAAGAGTGTTACACCGCGATCCACTGCTTCGTGCAGCAACCGGATGCATTGCTTCTTGTCCGGATGCTGGCTACGGTTGTAGGTCATGCCCATCACGCCGAAACCGAGTGCCGACACTTCGAAAGCTGCCTTGCCCTTACCCAATATACGATGTCCCGTAATGTGGGCGACATCGCTATTGTTATCAGATGCTGCCGTCTGTTTCGTTTTAGCGGCAAATACCTTGTCCAGTCCGGTGGGCATGGCCAATGCGGCTCCTGCCAGTGCTGCCGTCTTGAGAAATCCACGACGGCTGATATTCATTTTATTGTTTTCTTCTTTCATGATATTTATTTTTTAGTTCCTTGATTATTCTTGCCGGATTGCCCGCAACAACGGTCATGGGCGGCACATCTTTGGTTACTACGCTGTTTGCTCCTATGATAGCGCCGTATCCGACTCTGACACCGGGGAGAATCGTGGCGTTGATACCGATCCAAACTTTATCCTCAATGACAACGGGACGGCCGTAAGTCGCACTGCGGTTTTCCGGATCGGAGTCATGGTTGATGGTAATGATGTTTACTTTCGGACCGACCAAAACATGTTCGCCGAGTGTAATGCCGCCATGTCCGAAAAACGTGCAGCACTGTTGGATAAAGCAGCCTTTACCTATCTTTATATGCTTGCCGTAATCCACATAAAACGGAGGTAGTAAGGTTATGGACTCATCCACTTCCTGCCCGATGATTTCTCCCAGTATCCGGCGGACTTCATCCGGTGTATGGTAGCCGTTGTTCAGTTCGGCCGCTGTTTTCATTGTATCCCAAATGGAGTTTATTAACTCGTCGTATCCCTGATCCGACGGGGAAACAATTTCTCCGTTCAAGTCTCTTGCAAAAATTTCATTCATAATGATGCTTCGTTTAATGTTCTGGTGCAAAGTTATGAAGAGAGCCTCGTAACAACTTTGCTACGAGGCTCAATTAATTTTGTCCTGAAGTTCATTTTACCATGACGGAGCTACACCGTAGGCTTCCTTATATATTTTGGAGAAATGCGACAGGTTCTTGAAGCCTACATCGAAACAGGCTTCCGTCACTCTTTTCTTGCCCGATTTTATCAGGCCGTGCGCTGCTTCCAGACGACGTCTGATAATCCATTTCTGCGGTGTCAAATCGCTCACTTTGGCAAAATCACGTTTGAAGGTTGCCAGACTGCGTCCTGTATAACTCGCGATTTCCCCCATCGAGAGGTCATACATGTAATTCTCATTCAGGTAGTCGAGAATGTCTATTTTCCATGGTTCCACGAAATCGAACAGCGAAGCATAGAGGTTCCTGTCGGTATTGAGCAGTACATACAGCCCCTCGATCATTTTTAACTTCAGTACATCTTCGGAAGGCTTTTCGCCCGCATCAAAATAAGGGATAACTGATTCGAACAGCGACTGAATGTCGGGTCTGTTACTCGGTAATACACGCAGACTTGCTTTTTCACGCTTGGAGTCGGCCGGTATCTGTTGTTGGTTGAGTGTATGGTAAAACTCCCTCAGAAAAGGCTTTGTGAATTTCAGCACGACGGAGCGGTAGGGCTTATCGTCCTCAACCTTTTTTGCAGCCACATCCGGTTATCACGCCGCATGAAAGCGCAATCTCCCGGATGCAGAACGGTTTTCTTTCCCCGTTCCTCTATTTCCAATTCGCCGGAGCATAGATAAATAAGCGTATGCTCCCTGTTTTCGTGGGCACACCCCCGGTCATCGGTGAAATAGCTCGCTATAAGCACATTCAAGCAATCGAATACATCTAATTGTTCCATATTATCAGCCTTTTATTTTTGCAAAGGTAGCAAGTTATATTTGCTTTTTATTTGTTGTGAAGCTCAATGTTTTCTCAAGAAATCATAAGGAACAATTTATCCTATCAAAAAAACACATTATCTTTGCAATACAATTTGAGCTGTTTAGCCGCTTTCCTATCCATGCCTTATACCTCATGCGAATTCTTTTTTATCAGTTTGCAGCCAAATAAATAGCTTCAGACTGTATCATATATAAATAAAAGCAAGATGACGGGCTACATTTTGAATCGCTAATGACGATTCTTAGTCTTTAGAAAGCCTTTTTCCAAACTTTTTTTTTCAGAAAAAGCCTTTTTCTCTCACCCGCTCCGAAATCTAGTGTGTCTACTTAGTATAAAGCGATTTATACCATTGTTAATCTAAAATTAAAGTTATGAAACACAAGATTTTACTTGTACTGTTTTTGAGCCTTATGGCATGTTTCACAGCCAACGCTCAGAAAGTGACCTTGCAGTTCCGGCAAGTTAAGTTAGCCAAAGTCTTTGATGCTATCACTCAACAAACCGGACTAACCGTGGCATACAGCCGTCCTACCGTTGACCCGAATCGGGTTGTTTCTATTGAAGCTGATAAAGAAGAACTTTCAGATGTACTTACCAAATTATTGAAAGGTACAAATGTAACTTTCGAAATTGGCGAGACGAAAATCTATTTGAAAGAAGAATCTGTTTCTGATGCTCCGCAAAAGAGTGGTCGCCTTATAACTATTTCCGGTACAATCGTTGATGAAAAAGGTGAAACGATTATTGGGGCAAGTCTTGCTGTACAAGGAACTACTTTGGGAACTATCACTAATGCAGACGGTGAGTATTCTTTAGCTAATGTGCCGGAGAACTCCCAAATTACTATCTCATTTATTGGTTATCAGTCAATTTCACTTCCAGCCAATGCCAAGGCTTTGGGTAAAATAGTGATGAAAGAAGATAATGAATTGTTGGATGAGGTAGTTGTTATAGGTTATGGAACAACTACTGTGAAAAGTGCTACAGGATCTATTTCTTCTGTAAAAACCAATTCGTATTTGTCAAACCTTTCTCTCCATTCAAATATGGATAAAGATAATCGGGAATCAGTTCACGTTTAGAAGCTCCATTAGCCTTTCTGGTAGCAGTATCATCACTCTCTTTCCGAACAGAGGGATTCTTATTCACATAACCAGTATTGCGTGCTTCCAACATATACTGAGCCATATCATAAGCATCTACAAGTTCCAGTTTATCATATCGTTGTTGTAAACTAAAAGTAGCTGAAAGAGAAACATTAGGCTTACTGGTCTTACCACTTTTAGTAGTAATCATTATGATACCGTTTGCGCCTCTTGAACCGTAGATAGCTGTAGAAGCTGCATCTTTCAATACTTCAATAGACTGTATTGCACTCATATTGATGCTATTAATATCCGAGCCTTCAGTTAGCGGGAAACCGTCTACTACAATCAAAGGCTTACT
>Ga0192239_1014_pt1 | contig 63863 bp, 39 predicted proteins | sample Koala_Koa27_G3_FD_131231 | JGI IMG/M metagenome (GOLD analysis project Ga0192239, IMG submission 131231) | Enriched cells from koala feces incubated with labeled cellulose particles, San Francisco Zoo, California, United States - Koala_Koa2-7_G3 ... | reverse complement strand
ATAATTTCCTAATTTTGCGCAACACCATAATATTGGGAATATGACTTATCTGGATACCGACAAGCAAACGCAGGCTGATCTAAGCATTGTAGAAGGAATATACGACGAGTATCCTCTCTACTCCCTATTTTCTGCAACAGAGACCAAGAACGGAAAACGTCTGATGTTAGACTGGATTACCTCTCCCCTAAATGACATATCCGCCATACAAAAGAGGCAAGAAGCAATCGCCTGGCAGGAATTACCCGAACTTCCTTTAGATGAAGAAGAACTCGACTTCATCGAATATTATCTGGAATACCGCGATCAGATCAGAAGACCTAATATTTTAGTTTCGCTAACTTCAGCATTCGACCGTTTATTAAGACACGATGCTCAACGCTATGTCATTAAACGAGGTGTTACTTTGACTATCCGATTATTAAATCAACTGGAATCATTACGAACAAATCTCCCGGAAAATGCCCCTTTACTTCTGAAAGAACTGGCACAGAGCATTCAATACACTATCTATAGCAGCGAGTTGAAAGAAGTTATTGAACTCTATAAAGATAAAGAGATATCCCCTTCCAGCTATATCATTGATAAATACGATTATCTGTTCCGTTGTATCCACTTAGAGCTGATCAGAGGTCTGCTGTCCCATATTTATATACTGGATGTATGCCGTACTGCACACCGCATAGCAGCCAGCAAAGGCTTCTGCTGCCGCCCGGAGATGACGGAAACAATGGATTTGTCCATCATCGGCTTTGTACATCCATTTACCAAAGGAGGGCGGAATAATGACTGGAAGATGACGAACGGTAATATATGTATTCTTACAGGTTCCAACATGGCCGGTAAATCAACAACCCTCAAAGCCATTACCATTGCCGTATGGCTGGCACACTGCGGATTGCCGGTTCCCGCCCGTTCAATGACCTGCCCTGTATTTGATGGAATCTATACCTCCATCAATCTTCCGGATTCCCTGCGCGATGGCAGGAGTCATTTTATGGCGGAGATTCTGCGGATCAAAGAAGTACTCCAAAAAGCGAAATCCGGCAAAAGATGCCTGATAATACTGGATGAGATGTTCCGCGGAACAAATGCACAGGATGCTTTTGAAGCCTCTATTGCTGTAAATGAATTACTCAGAAAATATCCGCATTGTTCCTTCCTTATATCGACTCACATTCTGGAGTATGCCAAACATTTCGAGAAAGATAATACATGCTGTTTCTATTATATGGATTCAAGAATTGAGGATGACCAATTCATATGTCCTTACCAACTGCTTGAAGGTATATCCGAAGCACAAGTCGGATACTGGTTGGTGAAAAAAGAGCTGGAAGGCTTAATATAAAAAGGTTCTTTTTTCCAAGTAACTACTTCATTACTACGCTTTTTTTTGTTAGCTTTGCGAAAACCAATATTAAACAAAGCAATATGAAAAGTTTCAAATTGATGTTGGCAGGTGTCAGCCTGTTGTTGCTCTGCGGATGCGGTACGCAAGTACAAAAAGAGAATGAAGCCACGTGTGCAAATGAAAGTAAAGAGAATGCGGTGATTGAAAACATGATGTCACGCCGCAGTATTCGTAAGTACAAATCGCAAGCGGTAAACCGCGATACAATGCAGATTATACTGAACTGCGGTATCAATGCTCCTAACGGACAAAACAAACAATCCTGGGAAATACGGGTAGTGGATAATCCGGAATTCATCAACGGTATTACCGAAGTTTACAAAAAGCAGAATCCTAAAGCAGCGGAAGATCCTAATTTCAAGAATATGTTCCGTAATGCCTCTACAGTAGTGTTTATCGCCAATGACCTGTCTTATGACCTGTCACAGATAGACTGCGGTCTGCTGGGTGAAAACATGATTCTTTCAGCTTGGTCTATGGGCATAGGCTCTTGTTGCCTTGGCGGACCGACACGATTCATGACATCAACACCGGAAGCGGCTGAATATCTGAAGAAGCTGGATATTCCCGAAGGATATCAATTGCTCTATTGCATCGCATTCGGTTATCCGGATGAAGCTCCTGCTGCTAAACCGAGAAGTGCAGAAAAGATCAGATTTATAGATTAACATTTCCCGCGAGTAACGTATAAATGAAAAGGAGTGCCCACCATTACAGTGAAGCACTCCTTTTCTATCTATTTACAAACAACTTTAGCTCTTATTCGCACGCTTACGTTCTATCTCGTCCAGAATCACTTTACGCATACGCATTGCCTTTGGCGTAACCTCTACGTACTCATCTTCCTTGATATATTCCAAAGCCTCTTCCAGAGAGAACTGTACGGGGGGAATCAGACGAACTTTATCATCCGAACCGGAAGCACGCATATTCGTCAACTTCTTGGATTTCGTAACGTTAATTACCAAGTCGTTATCGTGAGAGTGTTCACCTACCACCTGTCCGGCATACACATCTTCCTGCGGGAAAATAAAGAACTTACCACGATCCTGCAATTTATCAATAGCATAAGCAAAAGCCGTTCCTGTTTCCATGGCAATCATGGAGCCGTTGGTACGACGTTCGATATCTCCCTTATGCGGTTGGTATTCTTTAAAACGGTGTGCCATGATAGCTTCACCGGCAGAAGCAGTCAGTACATTCGTACGCAGACCAATGATACCACGTGACGGCATATTGAATTCCAAGTTCACACGTTCGCCTGCACTCTCCATTTTCACCATTTCACCCTTACGACGGGTTACCATATCAATAATCTTGCTGGCATATTCTTCGGGCACATTCACAGTCAACTCTTCAATCGGCTCACATTTCACACCGTCAATCTCCTTGAAGATAACCTGTGGCTGTCCTACCTGAAGTTCATAACCTTCGCGGCGCATGGTCTCAATCAACACTGAAAGATGGAGTACACCACGACCGGAAACTACCCATTTACCATCTTCCTCACTCTTACGCACACGCAGGGCAAGGTTCTTATCCAACTCCTTCATCAAACGATCGTGAATATGACGAGAAGTAACGAACTTACCATCACGACCAAAGAAAGGAGAATCATTAATGGCGAACAACATACTCATGGTCGGTTCGTCAATAGCGATAGGTGGTAATGCTTCCGGGTTTTCAAAATCACAAACCGTATCTCCGATCTCAAAACCTTCGATACCTACCAATGCACAGATGTCACCGGAAGAAACTTCCGATACCTTCGCGCGTCCCATACCTTCAAATGTATGCAGTTCCTTGATTTTTGATTTCACAAAACTTCCGTCACGCTTAGCCAGAGATACATTCATCCCTTCTTTAAGCGTACCACGATGTACACGACCTACGGCAATACGTCCGGTATAAGAAGAATAATCCAGAGAAGTTACAAGCATCTGCGGAGTACCTTCCAACTGCGTGGGAGCCGGTATATTCTCTACAATACAGTCCAGCAATGCGAAGATATTATCAGTAGGAGTCTTCCAGTCCGTACTCATCCAGTTGTTCTTTGCAGAACCGTAGATAACGGGGAAGTCCAACTGATCCTCTGTAGCATTCAGGCTGAACATCAGGTCGAACACCATTTCATAGACCTCTTCCGGACGACAGTTCGGTTTATCTACCTTGTTCACCACAACGATGGGTTTCAGACCAATCTGCAGAGCTTTCTGCAACACGAAACGTGTCTGAGGCATCGGACCTTCGAAAGCATCCACCAAAAGGATACATCCGTCTGCCATGTTCAGCACACGTTCCACCTCACCTCCGAAGTCGCTGTGTCCCGGAGTATCAATGATATTGATTTTTGTTCCTTTGTAATTGATAGAAACGTTTTTAGAAAGGATCGTTATCCCTCGTTCACGTTCCAAGTCGTTGTTATCCAGCATTAATTCACCTGTGCTCTGGTTGCTGCGGAACAGATTTCCCGCCAAGAGCATCTTGTCGACAAGCGTCGTTTTCCCATGGTCAACATGGGCAATGATTGCAATGTTTCTAATATTTTGCATACAATACCTATATATTTGGGTGCAAAGATAGTGCAAACCGAGCGCAGTAGCAAATTTATTTGTTTCTGCCGAGGTGCAGCCTATCTTCGCGGTGCAAAGGTACGAATTTTGCATTAGATATAGTTGCAGCAAGAGAAAAATTTCATTGAATATCATTGCAGTATAAAAGATTATCTCTATCTTTGCAGCCTCGTAAAAGAACATTTATATATCAATTTAATTAAAAGTTATGTATTTAGGCGCTGCTAAAAAGCAAGAGATCTTTGGCAAGTACGGAAAGTCTAACACTGATACTGGCTCAGCTGAGACCCAGATAGCTTTGTTTTCATACCGTATTTCCCACCTGACTGAGCACCTTAAGCTCAACAGAAAAGATTATAGTACTGAAAGAGCCTTGACAATGTTGGTAGGAAAACGCCGTGCGTTGCTGAACTACCTGAAGGATCGCGACATCACAAGATATCGTGCCATCGTTAAAGAGCTCGGTCTGCGTAAGTAATCCGTTACTTGCAGCAAAAACATTAAAAAGGGAAGCCGTCAAAAAGCTTCCCTTTTTTGTTTCCCTCTATCCACCATTTATTGCTATATTTGTTGCCAGAAGATTTCATTGTATAAACAACAAAGTCAGTACTATGAGAAATACACTATTTTGTTTATTAATAGTTGGTTGCATTTCAACATTCGCTCAAAACGGAACCACGTTCAAAGTAGAGAAACTCTCAAAGCCTGAGAAGTTGCTTTTCATAAAATCTTATGAGGACATTTATAAAGGTCTTATACTGTCCGACCTTAAAATATACCCTTACGAGATAAAAGAAAAGAATATAAATATCCCTTTCAATATTATCGCCAAAAGTGAAGCACCTGACAGTTTGGTAAACTACAACTATAATTCTTTCTTCTACGGTATGTATCAAGCTTATGCCAATCACAGACCATTTGTTTTGTCTCCCGACATAATCTGGCTGTTAATCAACCAAGGATTTGCACGACACGTAAATGCAAACCAAGAATCTATGAGAAGCCTTTTTGTCGACTTTTCCGAAAAGCAATCTTTAATCGTCAAGGCAGATAAAAAACTGGAAGATCCTACCCTTTCATGGGAAAAGATTTTTCCCCAGTTTACCACACAGATAAGTGACCATACAGGAGGCAACTTAATTGAAACACTTACCTGCAATTTTTCTACAACTACCTCTCTGGAAAAGGTAGCTTCCGAAATAACAATCATGGAAGCCATGAAACCCTATTTTGAATTTATCGTGATGTATATTGTTTGTGGAATCCCGGAAATAACACTTGAAGGGACCCCGGAAGATTGGGAAAAGGTTTTAGATAAAGCCCGGAGATTGAAAGAATATAAACTTGAATGGTGGATTTCAGAATTGGAACCTCTTCTGGAGGAGTTTGTAAAAGCATCAAAAGGTGAAGCAAACAAAGACTTCTGGCGTAATATGTTCAAGTATCACTCACAAAAGAAATACGGAGCCCCCGACATCATTGACGGATGGATCGTAAAATTCTTCCCGTACGACAAAAATGGAAGAAGAAACAATCTGAAGCAACTTGAAGGCGGTAACAGTCTACCCGATGAGATTGTGAAAGTTGACTTGAAATATCTGGAAGTACGCAATGATACGATTATAGAAACGCCATTAGAACTATGGTCCGGCTTCATTGGCTTGCAACAGAACAAAGATAACTTTGCCCTAAGACCCCAAATCAGCTGGATGACTAGAAAAAAAGATATTGGAAATAAAGGACTGTTAAGCAAATTAAGAGTAGAAGCCCAAGAGGAAGGCATTGGCAGTGGTATATCAATCAAAGTAAAAGAATTCCCTCCCGTTCTGTTGGAACTGAAAAGAGATTAAGAGCTTGAAGATAGAATTCACGAATGAGATTGATATCCCCTATGAGCTCTCAGAAGTGAAAATCGGGAAATTAGAATTATCCGGAAAGATTGCAGGAAAAGGAATAGAGCGCATAAAAGAGTTATTTCCTAATACTGAAATTAAAATAAACGGAGCGCAGATAAATAAATAACAAATACATGCTCTACCAGCACATACAGCAACTATTACGCCAAAGACATGATAAACAGGAAATCCTTTTCATCAACTTCGAAGACGAGCGCATTACGGACATCCGGAAAGAAGAACTTCACTTAATTGTAGAATGCTATAAAGAAATGTTCGCCTGTGATCCTATCATCTTTCTGGACAAAATACAAAATGTGGAAGTATACCCCTTCAGTTTTCCCGAATATCTGGAATACCATCACATTACGCTGGATGCCCACTGGCAGTTGGCTCCGGTAAGAGCAGATGTAGTACGTTTATTTGAAGGGTATTTTACAATAGAGGCTTGCCCGAAAGCTTCGGCTACGCGGATAAACGTGCCTGACTCATTTCTTTATATCAAAAGAGACTCTATTCGGACATCGTAATAAGAAACAACGTAAGAAAACACGCGGCAGAGAAATCAATGCCCTTATCAGTTTGTCTCGTTTTATGGAGATAAAAACAGCTTTAATTATCAGTAAAGATCAGGAAGAGACTATCGAACAAGATGGATTAAAGATAAAAGTCGTTCCCATATGGAAGTAGCTTGTGCCATAATCACACATATATATCAACATTTTCTCCAAAATGATTTCATATTTATCATTTCAGCGACAGACGCCTTTTTTAAAAGGCACAATCCAGAATATTTAATGAATAGATAAAGAATAAGAATACGCCATATCTGCATATTCTTTCACTTATCTATGCTTCTTATGCAGAAAAGAGTTGCTTCTTATGGGTGAAAGACCTGCTTCTTACAGGCGAAAGACTTGCTTCTTATGAGTGAAAGACTTGCTTCTTACAAGCAACGCACTTATTTGCGTCAGGTTCCGCACCTATAAGTACACATTTCAAAGGACATTTCAATCTAAATAAGATGTAAGCATTTCGATACCATTCTAAGAATCTGACTCTTGCATATTTTAATTTGAATGCTTTTGTCTCTATGAGTTACCGGACGAATATAACGCATTCTCAGCAGATAAAAAATACAAAATGTCAAAAAGATAATAAGGTAAAAATCGGAAAAGGTGTTCCACTAATTATATTGAACGGACGTGAAGTGCGCTCACTCTCTGAACAGGAAGTGTTGAAACTATTAGATCCTGATAGCCAGAATATAATGATTTCCATTAAATATAATTTGAATAACTCCAAGAATGTATTCCAGAAGAATAAAGCAAATGCAGAAGAAATCAGTAGAATCGTAAACTGATAAAATCAATAAAAGCTTCTTTTTTTCCACACGGATTGTTGCAACAAGTAAAAGTTTGTTTTATTTTTGCAGTTTAACAATACAATTTATAACCTAATAGGCGAAAAACATTATCAATTATGGATACAAGCAAGATTGTCGGAGAAAAGATTAAGTCGCTCCGTGAAAGCCAGTCAATCAGTATTGAGCAACTGGCCGAACGTTCCGGGTTAGCCGTGGAACAGATTGAACGCATCGAAAAAAACATCGACTTGCCATCACTGGCTCCACTTATCAAAATAGCACGTGTTCTGGGTGTGCGACTGGGAACTTTCCTTGACGATCAGGATGAAACCGGTTCGGCTATCTGCCGCAAGACGGAAGCCAAAGACACCATCAGTTTCTCCAACAACGCTATCCAAAGCCGCAAGCACATGGAATACCATTCCCTGTCCAAAGCAAAGGCCGACCGTCACATGGAACCGTTCATCATTGACGTGGCTGCCACGGAAGACAGTGACTTCATACTTTCTTCACACGAAGGAGAAGAATTTATCATGGTCATGGAAGGCATCATGGAAATCAGCTACGGCAAGAATACATACCTGCTCGAAGAAGGGGACAGCATTTATTATGATTCTATCGTTCCTCACCACGTACATGCTTACGAAGGCAAAGCAGCCAAAATTCTTGCAGTAATCTATACACCCATTTAGTGATAAACAATTAGTGGTTAGTGATAAGCACAATGCCTATCACTAACCTGACACTAATCATCCCAGTATTAATCACTTATCACTAAACACCTAATCACTATTTTTCATGTTATACGAAAGAACGCTCGGCCAATGGCTGGAGCACTGGGCAAAAACTACGCCCGACAAAGAATATATAGTTTATTCCGACCGTAACCTGCGCTTCACCTGGAGCCAGTTCAACCGCCGGGTAGACGACATGGCAAAAGGACTTATCTCCATTGGTGTAGAACGCGGAACCCATGTAGGTATATGGGCTGCCAACGTCCCCGACTGGCTTACATTACTATATGCCTGTGCCAAAATCGGTGCCGTTTATGTAACCGTAAACACCAATTATAAACAAGCTGAACTGGAATACTTGTGCGAAAATTCAGACATGCATACCCTCTGCATCGTGAACGGTGAAAAGGACAGCGACTTCGTGCAAATGACATATACCATGCTGCCGGAATTGAAAAACTGCGAACGCGGACACCTGAAAAGCAAACGTTTTCCACATATGCGCAACGCCGTTTACGTAGGTCAGGAGAAGCATCGCGGTATGTATAATACCTCTGAAATCTTGTTGCTGGGTAACAATGTAGAAGACGAACGTCTGAATAATCTGAAAAGTCAGGTAACCTGCCACGATGTGGTAAATATGCAATATACATCAGGTACCACCGGTTTTCCGAAAGGAGTCATGCTCACCCACTATAACATTGCCAACAATGGTTATCTGACAGGAGAACACATGAAGTTCACAGCCGATGACAAACTATGTGTCTGCGTACCTCTGTTCCACTGTTTCGGTGTAGTGCTTGCCACAATGAACTGTCTGACTCATGGCTGCACGGAAGTCATGGTAGAGCGCTTCAATCCACTGGTGGTGCTTGCCTCCATACATAAGGAACGCTGTACAGCTCTGTACGGTGTGCCCACCATGTTTATTGCCGAGCTGCATCATCCAATGTTCGACATGTTCGACATGTCCAGCCTGCGCACAGGTATTATGGCCGGTTCTCTTTGTCCCGTAGAATTAATAAAACAGGTAGAAGAGAAAATGTACATGAAGGTGACCAGTGTATACGGTCTGACAGAAACGTCCCCCGGTATGACTGCCTCACGTATTGACGATCCGTTCGATGTACGTTACAACACCGTAGGGCATGATTTTGAACATACAGAAGTCATGGTTATCGATCCTGAGACCGGAGAAGAATGCCCGGTAGGTGTACAAGGTGAAATGTGTAACCGGGGATATAACAACATGAGGGGGTACTACAAGAATCCGCAAGCTACGGCCGAAGTCATCGATAAGAACGGCTTCCTCCATTCCGGAGACCTCGGAGTAAAAGATGAAGATGGTAACTACCGCATCACAGGACGTATCAAAGATATGATTATTCGTGGTGGTGAGAATATCTACCCGCGTGAAATAGAAGAATTCCTCTATAAACTGGAAGGTGTGAAGGACGTACAAGTTGCCGGCATTCCATCGAAGAAATACGGTGAGGAAGTAGGCGCTTTCATCATCCTGAAAGAAGGGGCAGATATACATGAATCGGATGTACGCGACTTCTGCACAGGCAAGATCTCGCGTTACAAGATACCGAAATATGTATTCTTCATTGACGAATTCCCAATGACGGGAAGTGGTAAGATACAGAAGTTCAAATTGAAAGATGTAGGATTACAACTTTGCAAAGAACAAGGAATTGAGATAATCTAAAGAATTAAAACGAAACAGGCTGCACGATTATGTTGCAGCCTGTTTTCTTATACTTAATTTCGTAGTTTTCAATTACCCCAACGGTAGTGTAAAAAAGAACGTTGTTCCTATTCCCTCACCGGAACGCACCCAAATGCGTCCACCCATTCGTTCCACCAACATACGTGAAACAGTCAGCCCTAACCCGGTGCCTTGTGCAAAGTTATTAATTTTACCGAAGCGTTCAAAAATCTTCGCCACCCGGTTAGCAGGAATACCGATACCTGTATCTTTCACATAGAATTGTACAATATTACCCCGCAACTGATAGCCGAAATGTATTTCCCCGGTAGGGGTAAATTTAGCAGCATTACTCAACAGATTCATTAAAACCTGCATAATACGCATCCTGTCTCCCATCACACACAGCTTTTCATCCACATCATCCAGTATCAATGTCACACCTTCGCTCACTTTCAACCGGTGACTCTCATATTCTTCAACACAAGCATGATAAAGACTGACCTTCTCGCGGATAAATTGCAAAGTACCTGATTCCATTTCAGACAAATCCAGAATATCATTGAATAGGCACAACAACAGTTCCGAATTCTTCTCGATAATATTACAATAATCCTCTTTGTCTCCTTCGTGCCCCGGATCAATAACCAATCTTGAAAATCCAACAATCGCATTCAGCGGCGTACGAATTTCATGACTCATATTGGCAAGAAATGCAGACTTCAACCGGTCGGACTCTTCGGCTTTCACACGGGCAGCAGCCAGTTCACGCTGCGCATTTACCCGGCTCGTCACATCCCGGCACATGCACAACAAATATTTATCTCCCAAAGGACATACCAGATTTTCATAATGATGCGTCTCCCCTTCAAACTGCAATGAATGTTCGCCTATACTGGGACAACCGGTACGCACCACTTTCTCCATATTCGCACGGATTTTGCGGTATTCTGATTCCGGCACTATATCTTTCAGATTGGGATGAGACTTATCTTCACCAGACAAACCTTCCACATGATTGGTATCAGGAGAAGAAAGTAGTTCTATGTAATCCAGATTATAATCAAAAACAGTTAACATATCCGGAATAGCTTCCAGGATTTCTCTACCATACTGCTTACGGAAACGATCCGATTCTTCATTCTGGCATGGAGGGTCCGGAAAAGAACGACTTTCCAGTTGTTCTTCCAAATTCCGGATTATCTCCAGTAGTTCTTCTCTTGTTTTATCCTTATAGTCCCTCATTTCAAGGTAGATATGTTGCTGAGTGTTATTTTCGGGAAGCAAATATACTATTCTTTTCAATTATATCAACATATATTGCGAGCTTTTATTTAAAAAAAACCAATAGCTTTTGCCCTACTAATCAGAATGTTCTATCTTTGCATCACTTTTTATTTTAAATCATTGATTAATATGTCTAAAGAATTATTCTCTACTCTGCCCTACAAGGTGGCAGACATTACGCTTGCCGACTTCGGTCGCAAGGAAATCGATCTGGCAGAACAAGAAATGCCCGGCCTTATGGCTCTTCGCGAAAAGTATGGAGAAACAAAACCGTTGAAAGGTGCTCGTATTATGGGTTCCCTGCATATGACCATCCAAACGGCGGTACTGATTGAAACCCTCGTGGCACTGGGTGCCGAAGTACGCTGGTGCTCATGTAACATATATTCGACTCAAGACCATGCTGCTGCTGCTATCGCTGCAAGTGGCGTTCCCGTATTTGCCTGGAAAGGTGAAACACTGGCTGATTACTGGTGGTGTACGCTTCAGGCGTTGAACTTCCCCGGCGGCAAAGGTCCTACGGTAATCGTTGACGATGGCGGTGACGCTACCATGATGATACACGTAGGGTACGAAGCCGAAAGCACTGCCTCTATTCTGGATAAAGAAGTTCATGCGGAAGATGAAATAGAACTGAATGCTATCCTGAAATGTGTATTGGCTGCAGATCCTACCCGTTGGCATCGCGTAGCTGCCGAAATGCGTGGCGTTTCAGAAGAAACTACAACAGGTGTACACCGTTTGTATCAAATGCAGGAAGAAGGAAAATTACTGTTCCCGGCATTCAATGTGAACGACTCAGTAACGAAGTCTAAATTCGATAATCTTTATGGTTGCCGTGAATCTCTGGCCGATGGTATCAAACGTGCTACGGACGTAATGATTGCCGGTAAAGTAGTAGTGGTTTGCGGTTATGGCGATGTAGGTAAGGGATGTTCACATTCCATGCGTTCATACGGTGCCCGTGTACTGGTTACGGAAGTAGACCCAATCTGCGCCCTGCAAGCTGCAATGGAAGGTTTCGAAGTAGTAACTATGGAAGAGGCCTGTACACAAGGTAATATTTTTGTTACCACAACAGGTAATATCGACATCATCCGCATCGACCATATGACTCAGATGAAGGACCAGGCAATTGTCTGCAACATCGGTCACTTCGACAATGAAATCCAGGTGGATGCTCTTAAACATTATCCCGGTATCAAGTGTGTTAACATCAAGCCGCAGGTAGACCGCTATTATTTCCCCGACGGACACAGCATTATTCTATTAGCCGATGGTCGTCTGGTGAATCTGGGTTGTGCTACCGGCCATCCGTCATTCGTTATGAGTAACTCATTCACCAACCAGACATTAGCTCAGATTGAGTTGTTCAACAAGAAATATGAAACCGGCGTTTACCGCTTGCCTAAGCATCTTGATGAAGAAGTAGCACGTCTGCACCTTGAGAAAATCGGTGTGAAACTGACGAAGCTGACTCCTGAGCAAGCTGCCTATATCGGTGTAACTGTAGACGGACCGTATAAGGCAGAACACTATCGCTATTAAAATAACGAAATTGACAATTGACAATTGACAATTGACAATTAAGCTGCGCTGTTATCCTGCATAGCCATTGTCTATTGTTAATTGTCAATTGTCAATTTCATAAAGACTTCGTTTTTATGAAAAAACTCCTCCCTGACCTCCTGGTCATTCTTACGTTTGCAGTACTTTCATTCGCCTACTTCTTTCCGGCGGATATAGAAGACCGCATTCTTTTCCAACATGACACGGCTGCCGGTGCAGGTGCCGGACAAGAAGCAAGCTTGTATCGCCAGGAAACTGGTGAGTATACGCGCTGGACTAACTCCCTATTCGGTGGTATGCCGACTTATCAGATAGCCCCCAGCTACGATTCAACCCAACCGCTGACATGGGTGCAGAAGGTATACCGACTGTTTTTACCCACATATGTCAACCTGACGTTTATCCTGATGCTGGGCTTCTTCATCCTGCTGCGTGCATTCGGTATACCTACATGGCTGGCAGGGTTAGGCGGATTAATGTGGGCATTCTCGTCCTACTTCTTCATTCTGATATCTGCCGGACATATCTGGAAGTTTATCACACTGGCGTATATACCACCCACGATAGCAGGTATCGTACTGGCATACCGGGGTAAATATCTGGCAGGAGGCATCGTTACAGCATTGTTCATTGCCCTGCAAATTCTGTCGAACCACGTACAGATGAGTTATTACTTCCTGTTCGTCATCCTCTTCATTGCAGGAGCCTATTTTGAAGATGCATGGCGTAACAAGACCTTGCCACAATTCTTTAAGGCCAGTGGGGTGCTTGTAGTAGCTGCATTGATTGGTGTATCCGTCAATCTGTCGAACCTGTATCACACTTACCAGTACAGCAAGGAAACCATGCGTGGTAAAAGCGAGCTTGTAGAAACCGGCGATGCAGCCAAACAAACCAGTAGTGGGCTGGACCGTGACTACATCACCCAATGGAGTTATGGTATCGGTGAAACCTGGACCTTGTTAGTGCCTAACTTTAAAGGGGGTGCTTCCGTACCTCTCATCTTGAATGAGACAGCCATGGAAAAAGCCAATCCAACCTATTCCGGACTATACCAGCAATTACCCCAATACTTTGGTGACCAGCCGATGACCTCAGGTCCTGTATATGTAGGTGCTTTTGTACTCTTCCTTTTCATCTTGGGTTGTTTTATAGTTAAAGGTCCATTGAAATGGGCATTAGTCGGAGCTACATTCTTCTCCATTGTTCTTTCATGGGGTAAGAACTTCATGCCACTGACTGATTTCTTCATAGACTATATACCTATGTATAGTAAGTTCCGTGCCGTATCATCCATTCTCGTTATTGCAGAATTTACTATTCCACTACTAGCTATCTTTGCGCTGAAAAAGATTCTGGATGAACCGGAGATACTCAAGAAGAAGATGAAATTTATAGGTGTCAGCCTGGCACTTACTGCCGGTGTAGCCTTAATATTAGCCATTATTCCCGGAGCTTTCAGTTCGACTTTCATCCCTGCAAAGGAAGCACAAATGCTGCAGAATGCGGTCAATCAGCAAATGATTCCTGCAAACGAGTTGTCCGGCATCCTTTCTAATATGGCGGAAATGCGTGCTGCAATGGTTAGTGCCGATGCGCTGCGTAGCTTTATTATTATCGTAATTGGTTGTGCACTGTTGTGGCTTTACTATAGTGGGAGATTAAAGAAACCCTATATTATTGCAGGTATTGCCATTCTTTGCGTGGCAGATATGTGGGGAGTCAACAAACGCTATCTACACGATGATCAATTCGTTCCACGTTCTACCCAAGTTGATACTTTCAAAAAAACGAAAGCTGACGAAATCATCCTGCAGGACACTGATCCGAACTATCGTGTACTGAATTTCTCCGGAGATGCATTCAACGAAAATAATACTTCCTACTGGCACAAAAGTGTAGGCGGATATCATGCTGCCAAGTTGCGTCGTTATCAGGAGATGATCGAACGGCACATTTCTCCTGAAATGCAAGCTACCTATCGGGTTATTGCCACCGCAGGCGGAGAAATGGACAGCGTGGATGCTTCCAAATTTCGTGTCCTGAACATGCTGAATACGAAGTATTTTATCTTTCCTGCAGGACAAGGACAGACAGTGCCTATCGAGAACCCGTATGCTTACGGCAATGCATGGTTCGTGGACAAAGTGGAATATGTGGATAATGCAAATCAGGAAATAGATGCATTGAATACTATACTGCCAACGGAAACTGCCGTAGTAGATGCACGCTTCAAAGATATTCTGAAAGGTGTTACCACCACTCATAAAGATAGCCTTTCCAGTGTACGTCTGACGAGTTACGAACCGAACCGTCTGGTTTATGAAACAAATAATTCAAAAGATGGTGTAGTCGTATTCTCCGAAATCTATTATCCGGATGGCTGGATAGCTACCATCGACGGAGAACCTGCCGACATTGCCCGTGCAGACTATATCCTGCGCTCCATGTATGTACCTGCCGGAAAACACACCATTGAAATGCGCTTTGATCCGAAGAGCTTGCATGTAACAGAAGGTATTGCTTATGCAGCACTGGCCCTGATGGTGATAGGTATTATGATAATGGTGATTGTATATAGGAAGAAGCTGAGTTCACACTAAGTGTCCATAAAAAGAACACGAGGGTATATCATATGGATGATATACCCTCGTGTTCTTTTTAATAAATCTCAATAATAACTTTACCCCACTTATTCTTGAGAACTCAGTAAATCAAATCCAATCATAGCTTAACCGATTTCTTCTTCCCACCATATGAAACCGATTTCGTGAATTTCGTCGACTGAACACTCCCTGTTCCATTCTCCTTATCCACCACAACGATATTGAACTTACGTGATTTCAACATACCGGGGAAAGTACCTTCCCGATCTGCGATATTCAACGTCCGGTTTGCATCATCCCAAGTAAACTTAATGGTTGAATAAGCACCTTTCTCATAGTTATAATTATCGTTTTCATCTTCATACAGCACAAATTCGCCATCAGCTCCGGGATAAATGCGTATCTCCAGATTATTCCATTTCTTCTCCGTAGAATACTGTACTTTCGGCCCAAAGGGAACAATGGAACCCGCACGTACATACAATGGAATAATATCGATAGGAACCTCTTTGGTAACCATCTGTCCGCCATTCAATGTTTCTCCCGTCCAAAAGTCAAACCATTTGGTTCCCTTAGGAAGATAAACATCCTGTGTTCCTGTCTTGCTAAAATCCTCATACGGATCTTTCCACTGTTCCTTATCAGAGAATACATACATATTCCTGGTTACAGGAGTCACAAGGAATGCCTTTCCGAACATATACTGATTACTGATAGTATGTACTTTCTGATCTTCGTTGAAGTCCATGAACAAGGCACGGAGGAAAGAGCCTGCATTATCAGTCACCTGCCATCCTGTTGAATACAGATACGGCAACAGTGCATAGCGCAGGTTTATGTATTTCTCTTCCGAATCATACACCCAGTCACCCTTTTTGCCCAGATTGTAGATTTCCTTTTTCACACCACTTCCATGCGAACGTTGCATGGGCAGGAATGTACCATATTGAAACCAGCGGGTATACAGTTCATGATAAGCTTTATTTTCAGCTCCACCATAATAAGGCCAGTTAAAGAACCCACCTATATCCGTATTCCAGTAAGGTATTCCCGATAGAGAGAAGTTCAAACCTGTAGGAATCTGCTTACGGAATGTTTCCCAATTACACATTACATCACCCGACCAGGTATTCGCCGCATAACGCTGTTGTCCGGCAAATGCACAACGAGTCAGCAGATACACGCGTTTATCAGAGGTTACGGCACGCTGATGCTCATAAACTCCCTTGTTACTCATCAACGGGAAAGCATTTACTACGCTACGATAAGTTCCCATCGCTGTCGGAATATCAAAATCTCTTTCCTGAACATCCAGATGGTCAGGTTCAGTCGAATCTGTCCACCAGGCATCAATTCCTTTACTGAACAGACCTTTATTCAAGTGTTCCCAATAAATATCACGTGCTTTTTCATTATAAGCATCATAAGCTTTCACTCCCCCGTCTGCAGGCCATGTTTTGAAATTGAACAGGGCATTGATTTTCTCCAAGTCTTTATAAGGATTCGTATCCGGCCCGAATGAAGCCCAAATAGAGATCATAGTCTTTGCATTTTTCTTCTTCACATGATCGATCATCTTCTGAGGATCAGGGAACTCCGGATTATCAAAATTCATAGAGTTCCAGTTAGAGTTCGGCCCCCAATACTGCCAGTCCTGAATAATCCCGTCTAAAGGAACCCCCAGTTCACGGTATTTATCTACAACTTCCATTGTTTCCTGTTGTGATTTGTAACGCTCACGCGATTGCCAGAAACCGAATGTCCACAACGGATACATAGGCGCTTGCCCTGTTAAGTCACGTATTTGCGCTATCACACCATCGGCGTTACCGCCATACATGAAATAATAGTCCATACATTCTCCCACTTCCGAATCAAAGGACATCTCCTGCGGATTATCTGTATAAGTGGTCGGAGAATAATTATCCCAGAACATTCCATACCCCTTCGTCGACTGAATGATTGGAACACTAGCATGCAATGCACGCTGACGCATGAAATGTTTATGATTGCGCTGATTCAGGTCATCAACCTGTTGCTGTCCCAGACCATAGATAGCCTCATCCTTGTCCAGCAAAAAGGCCTGACGTACACTAAAAGTCTGATTCCCCGCATCATTGAACGGAGTAAACTGAGCACCATAATCTTTCTCGGTAAACAATGCCTTTCCTTGCTTGTCAAAGAAAGAAATCCGTCCGGTCTCCACATTGAAATCAACGCGTACAGCATTACTTTTCAGGGAAACGGTTTCTCCTTTCTTCTCGGTCGTTACAGACATGCTTTCAGGGCTTTTAACCACAGAAAGGCTTTTCTTTGTAAAACTACGTCCTTCGGGTGCCTTCACTACACGTACAATTTCAGGGCTGACGAATTGGATCTCAATATCCATTCCCTGCGTAGTACCCGTTATTCCCTGCTTGGTTTGCCGGAAAGTCTGGGCCTCGACAGGTAAGGTCGACAAGAAAGCCGCAGCCACCAGTATACTACTGATTTTTAAATAAAACTTCATGTTCATGGTTTCTGATTTACGGATTAATAATTCTGTTATTTAAAATGCAAATTTACCGGAAAAGATATTCTATCAAGGGGACAGTTTGTTGCTTTTTAGGGTACAGTTCGTTGTTTTCAAAAGAAATTAATTCATTACTGATGGGTTTTGAGGGAAAGTTAACAAGTTGACAAGGGGACAAGGTTCCATGCGGCACAGAAGCATTGCGCAGCCCCTTGTTCCCTTGTCAACTCGTCAACTGGTTTCCTTCCTTTCTATACCGTTATGAATCAACTCTCCCCAGTCATATTAGTCTTATATTGTGAAGGCGTTACACCAAACGCCTGTTTGAAGTACTTTGTGAAATATTTAGGAGTATTGAAACCAACCATATCAGCCACTTCACCTACCTGATATCCTTTATTCAATAATTGAGCAGCATGCTTCAAACGAATAGAACGGATAAAATCAGAAGGAGTCTGGCCGGCAATAGCATTTAATTTACGATATAGTACCGTACGCTCCATCCCAACATCAGCACTCAGCTTCTCTACTGAATATTCGGGATTATCTATATTCTTTTGAATCAATGTGCAAACCTTCTCTATAAACTGTTCATCAATAGAAGTGATGGTAACCTCTCCCGGATTAATATTTATTCCCTGTGAAAAAGATTTCTGACGGGCTTTCTCTTCGTTTATCAGTTTCTGTATTCTCAATAGCAGAATATCCAGATTAAACGGTTTGGATATATATTCATCCGCACCGGATTCGTACCCGAACAATTTACTTTCGTCCGTAGAACGGGCAGTCAGTAATATGACAGGGATATGCGACACCTGTATATTGGACTTGATGCGTTTACATAACTCCAGTCCATCCACTTTCGGCATCATGATATCGCTGATTATCAAATCGGGAAACTTTGTAGTGGCAATCCGTTCTCCTTCTTCCCCATCACCGGCTTCCAATACATTGTATTTCTTGGAAAGCAGTTCAAACATGTAATGCCGGAATTCTTTGTTATCTTCCACCAGAAGTATAGTGTACTCTTTATCCGTTTGCAGGTCCTGATCACTTTCCGCATCAGGGTTCAATTCATCCCCGATGAAAGTATCTTCCTCTTTCGGTAACTCCGTATCCACTTCTACATCAGTACGCACAGGTAGATATACAGTAAACAAACTGCCTTTATTTACTTCACTCTCCACCTCTATCTTTCCGGAATGCAACTCTACATACTCTTTCACCAGATGAAGACCAATTCCACTACCTATTTTATCTTCTTCCTCTTTCACCTGATAGAAACGTTCAAAAATATGGGAAAGATTCTTTCGTGGAATCCCTGCTCCGGTATCTTTCACGCAAAGACGGAAATACTGTACCCCGTCCGGTTCCTTACAGGTATCGAGAGTTATCGTCACCATACCTCCTGCAGGTGTGAACTTGAATGCATTAGACAATAGATTATTCAGTACCTTTTGTATCTTCTCACGGTCGAAACTTATATATAAATCTTCTGCAATCTTATCATCTATCTCAAAAGAAATCTCCTTTTCCTGAGCCAGATAATCAAAAGAGGACTTTATCGAAGACACAAACTCCGCTATATTCCCCTTAATAAGAAACAGCTTCTCTCCATGAACCTCCAAACGCCTGAAGTCCAGCAATTGATTGACGAGGTTCAACAGTTCTTTGGAATTACGGTAAATGGATTGTAATCTCTTCTTCAGGGCTATGTCGCCGACTTCCTTAATAAGAGATTCCAATGGGGTTATGATCAGAGTCAGCGGTGTGCGGAATTCATGGCTCATATTGGTAAAGAAGCGGAATTTCATTTGATTCAGTTCTTCTTCCTGAACTTTTTGCAACTTCCTCTTATTCATTCGCAAATAACTGGAAAGGGTCCAATATATGGAAAGGGCAATCAACAGGCAATAAATGAAATAAGCCAAAGGAGTTTTCCAATACGGGTCCTTTACTATGATTTATATAGTTGCACAGCTACTTCCCCACTGCTTACTGTTGTTTGCCGCATATACTTCCAGATCATACGTACCCGAAGGAAGATTGGCATAAGAGGCAGTTCCTGTCCCTGTGGGAGAAACTATTTCATGCCACTCCTTATCCAACCCTGTCAGCCGGTAGCGATAGTGAGTCTGTGATCTATTGATATAATTCAGTGCAGAGAAATCAAACGATACAAAGTTCTGGTCATAATTCAAGATAATCTTTTGAGTTGCGCTTACAGGCTCGCTCAATAGTATATTGCCATCATAAGCCTTATCCATCTCCACCTTTTTCCCGAAAAGATGAAAACTCACGAAGAGAGGCTTCATATCCTGTTTCACCGGAGGCAGTTTATTAATTCGGAATTCGTTGAAACCATCAATTCCTCCCATCAGAATCACATCATCCTTCGTTACATATACGGATCTTTCCAGGAATTCCCGTTCTATCACTCCATCACTATGGTTAAAGTTGGAGAAAGAGTATTCTGTTCTTCCTCCTTCCTGAACTACATTCACACAAGATATTCCATAAGAAGTGGTAATCCACATCACGTGGTGACGATCTTCGGATATTGCCTGTATACTATTGTTTACCAAGCCGTTTTCCATATAAAACATCCTGATCTCTTCATTCTTCGGATTCCAGACTATCAGGCCATCCTGTGTGGCAAGCCAAATCAGATTACGGCTATCTACGTACAAATCAGAATAATGATGGATATCATAAAAATCTCTCCAAGCCTTTTTATCTTTAAACATCGGTGCCGTCAGAACCTGATTTTTATAATCATAGGTAAACAGTCCTAAATTGCAGATTCCTATCAGCATACCCTCTTTATAATTCCTGATCTGCGAAACGGAGTTGATTTGTCGTCCTTCACTTTCTGCTATCTTCTTAAGTTCTCCGGTATCAGGATTCAAAAGACACAGGCCATCTATATATGAACAGATGTACAGGTTCTTATCCGGTGCTTCAAACACCTTTGCCACATCACGTACAGGATAACTTCTGCTCTTTCCATTCTGAATACAAAATAATGCCTCAACCGACGAAAGCCAAATCCGCTGCCGGCTATCTTTAGTTAACCCGTTACACCGCAAATTGCGGGGCAATCCTGCCTCAACAGACAATTTACCTTCAGATAAAGAGTACCGTAAAAGTCCCTGGCGAGTACCTACCAGGATTTCGTCATGAGTATCTTCTACAAAACACGACACACTAACTTCCCCATTCTGATCGATATTAGGGAAGAACACTTTACCTACATTTTTAAATTTGAAACGATTAGGATGGTAATAGCATATTCCCCTGTCCAAAGTCCCAATCCAAGTTCCTCCCTGGTTATCATTAAAGACAGTACTGACTTCCGTTTTTATCTCTTTACCATCCACAAATTCCAGCGTAGGGATAAATTGTTTGTTTTGTAGTTTTTCATCACATACCCACAGACCAGCCTGACAGGTTATCCATATATCGTGCTCTTTGCCTACAGAAAGCACATTCAACCTATATTCAGTCTCTAATATCACTTCCCACTTACGCAGTTCAACATCGAACCGTAAAGCTTCAGTCTTTCGCCCATTCATCAAATAATACAAGTACTTCCCCCGAGGGACAACTAACAGGGTAGCAACCTTATCCTGCTTTTCATCCAATGCATATTCCCGATATAATTCCCGGGATGTTTCCAGATCATAACAGACCATGAGGCTTGAATTGTAGAACAAAAAGACTTGTTGATTTACTACCGCAATATCCAGAAGTTTGTCACGCTCATCTCCGTTCATTGAAACATCCTTCAGAAACTCAACTGTCTTTCCCCCGGCATAATCCCTGTACAACAGTACGTCATCATCCGTCAGCATCCAATAATTACCTGCCTCATCTACAAAGAAGTTCACTAACGCCCCCTTTACACCATAAGATTTAAACAGATCGTCCAGATGCTGTTCAAAGCATTCTTCATTAATGTTAATGGCCATTAGTTTATACCAGTCTTTGATATAAATATAGTCTTCATTCACGTAAATGCGGTGGTGTCCGCCATAGTCATTAAGCGGGATTATGTTACTTTTATTATAATGGAAATATTGAAAAGAAGTTCCATCGTAGATGCTGACGATCTCATTAGCATTGATTGCAATACGCCCATCCCGCAACTGAATGATATTGCGTACTCTGTTACCCGAAAGTCCATCACTGCAATCGATGGGAGTAAACGCATAGTGATCTTGTGCATGAAGCGGGGAGTTAAGCAATAAGACAATAAACAGCAAAAGTCTTATCACTTTGATCGTTGACAATTTCATTGTTATGTTTTCCATATTAGATTATCAGTGATGCAAAGATATAGAAAAAATATATCTGATAAAGATTCCCATAAAAAGAAAACCGTCCCCTCCCCTCACGGGGGTGGAACGGCACAGTCAATAATACATGAAAAAACGCTATTTAGAGAGAGTCTCTACAAATTTGGTTTGTGAGGATGATCCTGCGGTTGGGGTGGTTCTTGCAGTTGGCACATTTCCTGCCACTTTGCATATTGTTCCGCCGTCAGGATTTTCTTGATTTTCTTTTCCTTTTTGGCAGCAGCTTTCTGCATCTTCTCCACATTGTCCTTTTCCATTACAGGGCGTTCACCTGGAGCTCCCATTGGCGGACGACCGCCTCCCATACCGGGACCCATTCCACCATCCATCGGTGGGCGACCGCCGCCCATTCCGGGACGTCCTCCCATTGAAGGACGCTGGCCGCTTCCTCTTTCAGTCATGGTTGCAAAATGTTCTTGTTGTTCCTTCAGATTCAGCTTGTACAGCTTGTCATATTGCTTGTCTGTCAATTGCAGTTCTTCTTTCATCCGGTCCGTCATTTTACGGGCGGCCTTTTCCGGTGAGGGAACTTCACGAGGCAATTGCTTCTTTTCCTGTTCCTGCGCTTGCGTGCAGACCAGTCTACACAACAGACATACAGCTAATAACCATAATCTTCCGGTACTTTTCATTTTGCGTCAGTTTTTTATTACGATGCAAATGTAAGGGAGAGAAAGAAGAGCTGAAAATAAAATCTACGAAAGGGGAGGTTTTGTCGACAGAATAGCCAAATAAGGAAACGCTATATAATGAGCTATCATCGCAACATCATCATAAGCCATTTGTCCTTAATGGTATATATATCTCCGTCTTGCCACTATGAAGAAGACTTGTACAAGCCATAATTGAACCGAGAGGAGTTTTCATATCATGTATCATTTGATATGCAAAAAAGCAGGTATTGACATTCTACTCATGCAGAGAATCAACACTAAGCCATTGATTATTTCTTTTTGCCCAGTTGGTTTTGCATCCCCACAGTAAGCACTACCGGGTGTTGACCTTGGCTAATAAGCCTATCAACCAAGGTCAATCGAGTCGTCAACCAAGGTTAATAGGCTTGTTAACCAAGGTCAACACCCGACTACTCCTAAGGAAGAAGGAATATATCACTGGTTCTCAACAGAATAACTCCTAATATGAAATAAACAAATGCATCGTCCTGATATGGGCGACTGCGAAAGTGAGAGTAACCCGCTTACCCTCACACCGTTTTTTTACTACCACCACACTTAATATCTTAACTATCAACGACTCGTACTAAGAGTGAGGGTAGTGAGAGTAACTTGATCTAACTTTTTATTGAACGCTTGAGTTCATAGTAACTGAAAAACGATAAGTTCCGGACTGTAGCGCAAGCGAGATAGTCTTTCCCTTCTGCGTGTACAAGCTAACTCCTTTCGCTTCTTTCCATATAGAATCTCCTTCTTTTAGGGTTTCCAAATCTATATCGGACAGCTTCAAAATAGCCGTAGTATTAGCAGGCACAGTAACTTCAAGATTCAGGACACCAGAATTCACCGCCCAGTTGGACACTATATTCCCATACATCGAATTATAATGTGAACGAACCTGCTGAGGCCCTTTCTCCGTAATCCAAGGTTCAATGATAAATTGTTTATATCCGGATTCCGTACGTCGAATACCTCCCAGAGCCTCAATAAACCAGCTTCCTATGTATAAATAAGAACTATGCAAAGCCGAGCCACGACATTCCCAGTCTTCAAAGAGTGTACCATTACCTTTTTCCAACATATTCCCCCAACCTGGAAAATCTTCTTTCATAGCCATCTCAAAAATCAAATCATCACGATGATTATCCAGTAAAGTATGCAGCAGGAATGAACCGGCAGTTATCCCTCCCCAGAAATGCCCTTTACGATTTACAAGAATTTCCTGTTCAAGACGTTTCCAGACTTTGGTCCTCAGATTCTCAGGAGGCAGATCAACCATTAATGCAATGGCCAGATACGAAGGATAACCATTCACATAACTATTATTCCGGGAATCAAAGAAAGTCGTATGTACTGCTTTACGGATTTCTGAGGCTCGCTTCCTATAAGTAGCCGCCACTGTTTTATGGCCCAAAATATCGGCTATCCTTGCTGCTGTCTCCAAACTATAAATCCAATGGCAATTATTGAAAAACAGCGTCTCACGTGTATCTCCAAGTGCTTTTCCTTGTTTTTCCATGGCTGATCGTTCCGACCATGCATCCGGCCAAAGCCAGTCTCCCAAGAAACTCCACTTACCTCCCCAGCGTACCAACATATTATGTTGGGACTTCGTTTCTAAAAAATCAAGCCAGCGCTGGATCGTCGGAAAACTTTCCGAAAGGATGCGTGTATCTCCATATTGCCGATAAAACTCCCATGGCAATGTGATACAGAATCCGCTCCAAGACGGACCTCCACCACCAATACGAGTAGGAGCTGTATAAGGAACATTACCATCTGCCTCTTGAACATCCCGCCAGTCTTCCATCCATTTATTATAGAAAGCTCCCAATTGATAATTCCCCAAAGCCGTACGCGTGGTAGCCAAAGCATCTCCACCATAGCCACAGCGTTCACGATGAGGACAATCTACCACATAATTGCCTAAACTAAGGTTTTCCAAAGTCCATAAAGTGGTACGATAGATATTATTCAGTAAGGGAATATCACATTCAAATCCACCGCTTCTGCGATAATCGGGACGAATCATCCAACCACGTATCTGGTCTATTGTTGGCTTATATCGCAAACCACTGATTTGTACCCAACGGCCCGTCATATAATTAAAACGATTGCAGAAAGTTCCTTTCCGTTTAGGGCCCACTTTATAAATACTGTGTATGCCATAACTGCAAACATCCTTTTCCCTCTCGGAGAATTGGAATACGATTGAATCGCCAGGCTGGCCTTTAAGCTGCATTTCAAACCAACCGGCATAATTGACGCCCATATCAACTCTATAAACACCAGGAGTAATTTCCTGAATAGAGAGAGGAGTTATCTCTTGAATCAGACGATTAGGTTCCGTACGGTCTGAGGAAACTTTGAGTGCAGGGTGATACACTTTTACCTGTTCCCAATCGGAGTCGTCAAAATCAATGGCATTCCAATTATCTTTCTCTAAAGCCGCATCATAACATTCGCCTTCAAAATGATGGGCTTCCCAATATCCCAATAAAGTGTTGGGGCTGACATGAGTCTTCCAGCTTTCATCGGAAGTAATTTGCAATTCTTTTCCTGAAGGCAATATAATCTCAGTCTGGACTAAAGCCATAGGAATAGCCGGCTTATCTTCCCGTTGATAAACTGGGAATATAGACCAGGAGGTTCCTAACCACAGAGCTATCGCATTGTTACCTGATTTCAGATAATTCGTTATATCATAAGTCATATAACGGGCACGCGATTTATGATCCGTAACCGAGGGAGAAAGAACCGCATCCCCTACCTTTTTTCCATTCACATACAGTTCGTGATAACCGACAGATGCTACATAAATAACAGCATCCTGTGGTATAGTCTCCAAGTTGAATGTTTTGCGGAACCAAGGATCGGGCATCACATTATTGACCTTCCGGCCTCCTACACTCTGAGCTTCCATTTTTTCACTGCCTATCCATTGTGCTCCCCAGTCATCTGCCAATAATCCCATACGCCAAGAGGCAGGTGCACTCCAGGAAGACCAATTGCCTTGCTCATCGGAGAAACGAACTTTCCAGAAGCATTTTTGTCCGGCAATTAAAGGAACGCCTTCATAAACTATATTCACCGATTCATTAGTATTTATACGACCACTATCCCAAAGATCACCACGATTTGCATCCAGAAGAGCTTCGGAACTTGATACCAATATTTGATAAGCGGTCTGCTTCAGGCCACGCATACTGGTAGTTGTTCCCATTTTCCAACTTAACCGCGGCTTCGGTACATCAATTCCTAAAGGATTTTCCAGATATTCACATTTTAAGTCGAAAGGCTGGATAGCAGTAATATCTGTAAAGGTCGTACTTCCTGTTAATCCTTCTTTTGGGAAAGCGATCTGCACTTCTCTGCCATTCAGAGCAAGACAAACCTCTCTTTGTTTATAAAGCGGATCAGCCGCCCAAATATCATAACCATTTTCCTTTTGTTCAAGATAGACAATCACTTGTTTATCCGTAGTTAATGTAAGCCCGCTATCCAACTGAACCATTCCCGGACGATAAAAGACAATAGCATATTGATGATTCAGCTTGACGGCCTGTACCGTAACCGAATTTTCAATAATCTTATAGTTCTGAGTAGCTACAAATGACTGGAAATCTTCTAAGGACTTATCAGGAACTACCATATAAGCATATTCCCCATCCTTGACCTTCTTTCCATGATCAATCCAAAGATTAAAGACAGCATCAGAAACTTCCTCGCCGCTCTCACTGATATTAATATCTTTCCAGGAACCACTTTGTTTCCGACTATTGACTGTTACCTCTCCGCCTAAGGGAAACAAATAACCAACTTTATCATGATGCACCCAAATGGAATTTTTTATAGATGCGTTTTCTTTATAGATAGTACTACTTCCCTCCCCGCCAACGATCATCTTATCAGTAAAAAAGCACTGATTTACAGTTGTAACCACTTCTTCAGGAGCATTAGACGTTATGCCGGCTCCTAAACACAAAAGTACATCATCCATAAAGAAATAAGCCTTATTAGCTTTTACTCCCCTATAGCAATGCTCATAAGCAATCACCCCATTTTTACCATTACTGACTCCACCGCCAAACTCATTCAACCCGAATAAATATCCTTGAAGCCTGGCTGAATCCGGATGTTGCACAGCTGTAGTACCTGGTATTTTATTCCAATTCCAGATAGGAAATATACCTTCATATTCTTTTCCTGAAGTCAGGATATTTGTAGTACCAAGAGGTAGATTATACCCTTTGAGATTCTCATTATTAAGCATCTCTGTACCATTGGTTCGGGTAGAAATGACTTTAGCCGAAAGATAATAATTGGCTCCATGCTGAACCATAATATCCGATTTCCAGAAATACTTATTACCGGGAGTAGGAAATGGAGTACCGGACAGATGTTCTTTCCATGCAGAATAGTCTGCCGCGTGCTGTAAATCATTCTCCTCCATCCGCTCTAATGTGGCAGAAGAAATGTTACTAAGCCCCTCCTGACGTGATATATTACGTCCAATTGAACCAAAATCAAAAGTCCCTCGATAACCGAGTAAACGATGCCCTCTAATAATAGATTAATAAATATCTCTTTTTTTCTCCGGAGTAAAATAAGCATCAAAAACAGTACCCTTTACCAGTTGCAGATAGTATGCAATATCGTCTACATATGATAGTCCATACCCACCGGAGTACAATTGCGGACGATGCTGATGAAAACTGCCATCAATCTTAATACCTTCATCACCTTGTCCGGAAACTATTTCAATAGTAGAAGCAATGGATTCAAAGCCTATCCGTACCAGATCGATATTATCCTCAATGCATCCTTTATGAATCGTCACACTGGATACCCAAGTGCGATTTTTACCTTTATGCCCTTTATTTCCTGTAAGATCCCGTAAATAGGAAGAGTAATGTAAAAGCTGTTTTTTACTGATCTTACCCTTCAGCAGAAGCAACGGAACCATATAATCTTGCGGAGCACCAATATCACCAAACCACCAATTCTTCGACTCAGGACGCACTTTATACCAATAATCAATACCCGCAACAATTCTATTTAATAGTTTTTTTGAACTATAAAACTCACTCCCAGGTTTTCGGTAAGCAATAGCCATCGATTTCAATCGCTTCAGATGCGTACCGGCTGGAAAGAAGGCACCTTCATGTACTGTGATATAGTCCAAATCAGGGAAACTCCCATCCGGACGTATCGCATTCATATAGCCAGAGACTACCTGTTCATCCACTTTTGTTTCCAGATGGGAAGAGACCAGCCTGTCTGTCATTTCATCCAGTTCCTTTTGCATCTCCATCCGTATGTCTTTAGCCCCAGTCAAAGAACAAAATAGAGTAAGAAAGAAGAAAAATAGTTGTAATCGTTTCATAACCATATTATTATTTTAAGGCTTATCCACCAAAGATTTGTAACGGCATAGAGCCTCTACATAATAATAATCGGCATACGTCAAAGGTACATCAACCTCAGTACCGGACGGTATATTTCCTACTGAATGTTTAAGAATAAATCCTCCGTTGGTTCCCACCTCTGCCGTATATACCGGTGAAGATAATGTCTGTAGCATTTTCTCAGCTGCTTTATAATATTTTTTAGCCTTGTCTCCGGATACATATTGGGATAGTTCCAATAAACCGGAACAATTAATGGCAGCTGCAGAAGCATCACGTAAAGCATCCGGTATATCGGGAGCATTATAATCCCAATAAGGAATCAGGTCCTTAGGCATATTAGGATGGTTCAAGACAAACTCTGCAATTTTTATAGCTTGTTCAAGATATTCCGGTTTCTTAGTAAATCGATACATCATCGTATAACCATAAAGCCCCCAAGCCTGCCCACGTGCCCAAGCCGATTTCTCGGAAAAACCTTGCCCACCTTGATAATGCTTTATTGTACCAGTCTTCGGATTATAATTCAAACCATGGTAAAGACTATTATCGGCACGGAAATGATTCTTTAGAGTAGTATCGGCATGTTTCACCGCAATGTCATAAAACGTGCTGTCTCCTGTGGCCTGAGCCGCCCAAAACAATAGTTCCAGATTCATCATATTATCGATGATAACGACATAATCATCCGATCCACGATTGTGGGACTTGATACAGCCCACTACCGGACTGAAACGGGTAATCAGAGAACGGGCGCTATTCACCATAATATCTTTATATCCGGATTGTGGAGCAATGCGATTTGCATTCCCATAGCTACAATACATCATGAAACCAACATCATGTGTATTCACATTATACTGTTCCGGCTCCAATAACTTCAACATACGCACTCCCTCGGCATAGAGTTCTTCATTCCCTGTTTCTTCATACAAATAAAATAAAGCTCCAGGATAAAAACCACTGCACCACCATTCTGAATTGCTGGTTTTCAAGCGCTGCATATGCTTGTCATACGTTTTAGGGAACTGGTTAGTTCCTTTCAGTTCATCTCTCATATAAAGATACTGGCGGGCAGCATGTTCCAAAGCCTTATCAACCTTTACCTTTCCTTTGGCAAACAGGTCGCCAGTAGAAAAAACACAGACAAAAGCCACAACAAACAGTAATGTTATCTTTTTCATATTTCTTTCTTTTCCAAATATGATATTCTTCATTTCACAATCTCAATTCCGCACAACTTTCAGTCCGCTAATATGCTTGATATCTGTTACATTCATTTCTTGCAAGCTATGAACCGGTGTCATCTGATCGTGCATATATATATTTTCCAGCATGATATTTTTTATCGGATGCTTTTCACTATAGCCTCTAATCAAAGAAGGAGTACTTCCTACTTCACGGACCCTGATGTTACTGAGGGTTATATTCTCCACATTTTCGGGAGAACGTAAATTGATTTCCAACCAGCGGCTTTCACTCTTATCACGAGGCCAAAATCCCTCAATATCGATATTATCAAAAAGTATATTACTGGCAATCCCTTTTCCCCATCTATGATTTACCGCAATGGCACGCATACTCTTATAAGAGAAAGAATTAATAAAGCTCAGATTGGTCTGATCCTGCTCCACTCCAAAGCCTAATTTAAAAGTAGCACACCGGCTCCATCCGAAACAATCATCAAAGACAACATCATCCAGTATTTCCGGTTTCCCATACCATTTTCCGGCAATATCAGTCTCCTGCAACCAGGTTTTGGTAGAGTAAGTATCGTCTTCGGCAATAGCAAACGAGTGCTTTACCAATACATGCTGACACTCTTGAATATCGATAGCGTCATCTTCATAGTTCTTATCGTTCTCATTGAAATGCTTGGTATTAAGCAATGCCACATGATCGCAACGAGTTGGAACAACGCCCCACAGACCACTATCTACAAAAGTAATTCCATCAACTGTAAATCCGCTACATTGCATCGGAAATAAGAGGTTATTCAGATAATGATGTTGAGTACGCATATAGGTGCCATTCCCATCAATAATTCCACGACCATAGATCTTTATATTCGAAGAATTATCTTCCGTAAAGATAAACCAGGTACCATCCATTTTTAGTGATTGCTTCCGGTAATGTGTAGTATAATCTTTCGGATTTCCTGTTCCACGGAGCACAGCCCCACCTTCCATATAAATATGCACATTGCTACGGAGAATTAAATTACCGCAATAATACAGGCCGGCCGGTATATAAACAGTTCCTCCGCCATTACGATTCGCATCATCAATAGCTGTCTGAATAGCTACTGTACTCAACTCTGCTCCTTTCGGATCGGCTTTATAAGGTTCAGAGAGAATATTATATATACCTATCCCTTCATTCTCGGGCATATCTGTTTCCAGATTATCTGCCGCAATAGCCAGTTCTTTCAGTTCGTTGATCTTCACAATCAAGTAACGGGAATCTACCAAATCAAACGTCAGCTTATTACCGTCAGCTACCGCTTTTATGTTCAAAGCTAAAGGTGAAATAGTAAACTGTTTAATATCTTCATCCACTGTAACAGTAACCTTTTGCCTGCCGGAGAAGGAAAATGTAGCAAAATCATAGATAGGAGAAAAGACTTGCACCGGTACATCAGTCTGGCCTACATTCAGAGAATGTTGTTTGCCACGCTGATAGCAAGATGCCAACGGATAAGCCTTCACTTGCGGTTGTTCCACTGCATCTGAAAAAGAAGTGACTTGAAGTCTTTCCGCAAACTGTAACCCAGGTAAATCAGTGGTCACTCTTACCGTCACAGGCTTACCCGGCAAGATATCCATATAATTATCAGATATAAAATTATCGATGTCTCCTTTAAGCGACAGGAAAACTCCTCTTGCAAAAACATCACAAGATAAAGTAACATCATAACCACCTTCAACCGCTACGAAGTCCTTATTAATCCGTGCCGTTGCATAATGCATATCCTTCTGTTTAGCCGGAAAATAATTATTAGTATACTCTTTTCCGGTTTTATCTTTATAAGAGACATGGATTACAACATCTTCTTTATTCGCCCCATCCAACAATTTATCCACAGTTTCTCTCCAAACCACCGTACTTGTATTAGCCGGAACGGTGACCTTCCTGGTGAATTCCTTCACAATACCACCACCATCCAATCTGAGAGCACAAACCTTTAACTCACCTGAAGTAGGTTTCAGTCTGTCGGACACTATATATACCTGAAGAACGTTGCCATCTTCCATCGGTGATACCAGTAAATCAGCAAAAGACTTTACCGTAAAATAATGCTGGGCTTTCCAACGACCATAATAATCACGACTGGACCAAGATGCCACCGGCCAGCAATCATTATGTTGCCACACCAATGACCCCATACAATAAGGTATATCACGCCGGTGTGCTTCCATAGCCATTTTCATAGCATCAGCCTGCAACAACTGGCTCATATAGGTAAATGAACGGAAATCTTTGGGTTGCCGGTATTCTGACAACAAGAAATCGTTAATACGTTTATTAGCAGTTGCTCCACCTCTCTGATGGGCCATCATCACTTCCGAAGTCAAATTCCAGTCTTCCTGCAGAGGTGCATAACGTTTAATTGATTCAAATTCCGGGAATGACTGAAAGCCATACTCACTAAAAAAGCGGCTCCGCTCATGCTTAAATTCTGAAAGAGGTTTTAATCCCTGCCAAACTTCCCAGTAATGCATGTCACCTACCTTATGATTGCGCGTACCCTTATCATCAGAGTAAGGAGACGATTTACGATAGCAAGCCCCCGGATGATATTCCTCCACAACAGCCGGTAACGTTACAAAATACTGGTCCTTAAATTGCTTCCATATAATATCTGAATAAGCCGGATTCTGTTTATCGTAGGTATTCTTCCAATTCCAGTTAAACCAAGCATCCAGGCACTCATTATTACCACACCAAAGAGCTATACAACTGTGATTGCGCAATCGCCGTACATTATCTATAGCTTCTTTACGAATATTTTCCAGCAACTCACCCTCGGCAGGGAATACGCTACATGCAAACATAAAATCCTGCCAAACTAAAATACCGTATTTATCACATAAATCATAAAAAATATCTTTCTCATAAACCCCACCACCCCAAATCCGGAGCATGTTCATATTTGCACTGACTGCATCCTGAATTGTTTTCTCATAAATAGAGTCAGTAACACGTGTCAGAAAGTTATCGCAAGGAATATAATTCGCTCCTTTGGCAAACAAGGGTTTCCCATTCAGTTCAAAATAGAAACTTTCACCATGTTCGTCAGGAGCCGTTACCACTTTCAATGAACGGATGCCCAGTTTGTCTTCTGTTATATCTATTTGTTTTCCATCCAGTTCCAGAGTTGTAGCAAAGTCGTACAAGAAAGGTTCGCCTAAGCCATTAGTCCACCATAACCGGGGTTTCTTCATGGTAAATGATACCGGGATTTTATTCAAGCCTTTATTTAAGCGAATTAATTTTCGGCACTCGGTACGGCTATCCGTACGATTGATTACAGAAACACTTGCTTCTGTTTCTTTATCAGACAGCACTTCTACTGTTACGTCTATTACAGCCTGATTGGCTGTCACAGACTTCTGGTTATAAAAGACATCATCTATACGAACCTCATCCCATGCCTCCAGGGCTACAGGACGCCAAATACCCGAAGTTACCAGACGAGGGCCCCAATCCCAACCAAAATGATAGCCGGCCTTACGAACAAATACTCCGACCTTACGATTCAGCAAACCTCCATTTTCCGACTGATCATTCGAACTGCGATATTGAAAAGGAACCGCTTCCCACTTCGGCATAGCTACTTTGATAGGAGAATGCAGGTAAACCTGCAACTCATTGCCATGCTCTTTCAAGAGAGAACGGACATCTGCTTGCCATTCACGAAACATATTATCTGCAGCAAGAACTTTCTTTCCATTCAGCGTTACGTCGGCATAGGTGTCCAGCCCCTCAAAATGCAATACTATATTTCTTTTAGCCAATAGTTCAGGAGCCACATCAAAAGTAGTCCGATAAATCCAATCCTCTTTATCCACCCACTGTACACCACGCTCATTGAGTCTGTAAAATGGATCATCTATCAATTTGTTATCCATCAGGTCTGTGTGAACCGTTCCCGGCACTGTAGCCTCATACCAGTTAGTGCCCCGCGCCTGACGGAAGCTCCATCCTTCATGTAGATACTGAAGGACAGGCTGGGCATCGACTGCTGTAAACAGAAATAACAGATTCAGCAAGACTATATAGAATTTCATCTTCACTTTCATATTCATTTGTTTATTGTTATGAGATTAGGCTTACTTCTTTAAGTCCATCTGTTTACGATCCACATTCCATCCTTTTACCACTAATACCGGGTTTTCTACTATCTTTCTTATATCTGTTTCAATAATTACAGTTTTACTTTCACCCGGCATCAAAGAAAAGAAATTATCCGTATAGAAAGAAGGACGGATAGGTTTTAAATCCGGATTGAGGAATTGCAACTGATTGAAGAAAGCAATAGAATTGGATATATTTCTCACTGTAACATCCACAAAGTATTTGTCTTCAGTTTTTCTTATCTTATAAGAGGTCTTCAGTTTGGCTTGTTTTAGTTGGGATAAAGCCTCAAAACCAGAAGAAGTAGGTCCCGTCAATGTTTCTTTACCCTCATATTTGTCATTCGAACGCCAATAGAAATTGGAAGAAACCTCTTTATTCTTTTCATCTTTCAACCTTAACTTAATAAAATGTACCTGTGAGATGTTTTCAGGGAAACGAATAGTCAGGACATCATTTGCTACTCCATCTGAAGGAAGGTCCACTTTGGCAGACTCTTCAAATACCAACTTACTATTAATATCATATACCTGGGCCGTTACCGTGTAGGCTTTGAAATCCTGATAAAAATCATTCACCACTGATACGGTATTCTTTAAATAATCAAATTGTGCATGCAAAGGTTCCAAAGAATTGGCTGTATGATAAAGCGAAGCTGTTGGCTCTAACGACCAATCCCACATACGGGCACATACCTGGCGAACCGGACAGTTATGATACCAGAAAAGCAAACCGGAACAGAAACGGTCACCATAATCCAATTTATTGTAATTCCATACTTCCCAGATACTTTTTGAATTCATTGCTCCTACAAACTGCCCCTTCTGTGCAAACTCATCAATGGAAGAAGACTTCCCATAATTATTGACCAGATCGGTGTACATGGTAGACATCAAATGGAATCCATTCCCATCCAGATAATCCCAGACTTCTTTGTTTATAGGCCACAAGTCTTTTTCATCCATCATCTCCCGAAGAATTTCAACCGTAGGGAGTGTAGGAGCACCATATTCCGGATTGAATCCATCGACACGGCTCCCCCTTGGCGAAGCTGTGTTTTCATAATGTTGCATCGGGTTTACTTGTTTATACGGACTTCCATCATGCACTCCGGCACATTCCGATTGCATCTGATAACCACGCGTTCCATCAAGTTTGTTCAATAATTCGGGAGTACCGCTAACTTCGGAACTCTCATTCGAAGCTACATAATAGGCCAAAGCCGGATGGTTGCGAATACGTTTCACTGTAGATTCCACATTATTCAGATATACGCTCTTATCCTGCGGATGACGTGTATCCCCCGTCATCCAGAACTCCTGCCAGATTAATAGTCCCAGTTCGTCACAAAGCTGATAAAAATAGTCGGATTCAGCAATGCCACCACCCCAGAAGCGAATCAGATTAATACCTGCCTGGCGAGTGTATCTCAACTCAGCATAGGTACGTTCATCCGAAGTACGTAACATTCCTTCAGGAATCCAGTTTGTACCACGAATAAAAATTCGCTTGCCATTTACGTAGAACACGCGCGATTTATCAGGAGTATTTGTATCAGAAGCGATCTCACGAATACCGAACCTGGTTTTAACGGAATCACAAACTTGCCCTTTTACGTTTACCGTCAGTTTCAGTTCATATAAGTTTTGGGGACCTTTATTGACCGGCCACCACAAACGTGGATTACGGATAGTGAGTTGAGGAAACTCTTCCGGAGTAAAAGTCACAAGCTTTTCCTCACCACGCAAAATACGGAAAGGCTTTTCTACAACAATATTTTCTCCCGTAATCTCTCCTCTGATCACTCCACTGATTGTATCTGTCGAATTAAGCGGATTAACCACTTCCACAGATATAGTTTCACGGGCTATATCATAGCCCGGTTTATGAAGTTCTGACTTTACAAACGGATGACGCAATGCCAATGTCCCTGTAGCATACATGGAAATGCTCTTCCAGATACCTGTATTACGATCTCTGATACCATCCATAAAGGTAAAATCCCAACCCACACTCATAAGCATTGTGGTGTTCAGACCAATGTTCCCATTGCCTCCATTATGAAATTCGCCTACAGCCCCCAAGGCTTCGGCATCGTAGTCCCCGGTACATCCACCGGATAAACTCTGACAGCAAGAACATTCTTATTGCCCACTTTTACAAAATCTGTAATGTTAATGTAGTCATTGACAAACATTCCATTGATTGTGCTCAACAAATTTCCATTGACCCATACTTCGGCACGATAGTTGATACCGTCAGGTTGCAACCAGATATTTTTTCCTTTAAAAGAAGTTGGAACCTCAAATTCGGTACGAAACCAATAAGTATAGAACTCACGACCTACCTTTGAAATATCCGGTATTTTATTGGATTCAATCTTATTATTCAATCCATAATAAGGTTCTGGATACTTTTCATTGTATACAAGGGAATTAAGTACAGTTCCCGGGACAATGGCAGATAACCATTCGCCTGTATCATATCCCAATGACGAGACTTCCTCGGCAGATGCTTTCACATCACCTACTTTCATCATTTTCCAGGTATATTCTCCCTGATGTACCTCTTTCGAATCCAACCAGATTCTATCGGTTGTCCTTGCATAGTTTGTATCACTGCCCTGTACAGAGTATGAGACAGACAGGAACAAAAGCAAAAAAATCAATAGTTTATTCATCATATTATTACTTTATTTTTCAGTAAGCAAATGTAGACAATGCCCACAAAAGGTGTATACAGAATTTATTGCAAATTTTCCGGTACTGTCACATTCTTACAATCTTTTAAATGAACTACAGGAAGTTCACTGGCAGGAGATTGCAAGGTAGAATTAGTGATTTCAAGTCCGTTGACATCTTCCGCAACGATTGCATGCCGTTCTTCCTTATTTCCAATAGTCGAGAGTGTCATATTTACAAAACGGATATTATCAGCATGCCGTATATAAACTCCATAAGCAGGCAGCATTACACCAAACATCCGATTCTCAGGATAGGCATTCTCAACCTCAGGAACTTCCACCATCGCATCCGATACTTTTCCACCACCTTTCAGTTTAAAGTCCACATCGCGGATCTCAACATTATCGACACGCAGGCCGGGAACACCGGTAATGGAGCTCGCTACATAGCTGACAGAGCTTGCAGTGATATTCTTTATCAAGACATTCTTCAAATAAGAATTCTCCGAAACTTTACGTTTGCCCAAACGAATAAATATAGGGGTTTGTACATCCTCCATCGTCAGATCGGATATGATGACGTCTTCCATAAATCCACCGTCAACGACTTCAAGAGCCATACCTGCGATACCGGTAATAGGATCAGTAACCCCGGGGACACGTTTCTCCCAGAAACGAAGCAAAGATTTACTACATTTATGAAGGATACAATCAGAAACCCGGATATTGCGGAAACCTCCGGCACTGGCAGTACCAAATTTAATAAAATTACAATTGGAAGACAAATCACAGTTCTTCACTGTTATATTCTCGACAACATAATCAGGATCTTCACTTTTAAAACAAATGGCATCGTCGTCAGTATCAATCACACAGTCTGTGATAGTCACATTCCGGCTTTCAATATCAAAGCCATCATTGTTCCAGTTTGCATGACCTTCTACATATACTTTATTAATATCGACTCCATCACATCGCACAAAGCGGAAGGTCCAGAATCCAGAATTTGACAGTTTCACACCATTTACATTCACTTTGTTGCAATCAAGCAAAAGTACCAAAGTAGGACGGTTAGGAGCATCATTTCCTTGATTAAAGGCCGCGCCATTCCCATTAATTTCACCTTCGCCCGTAATTGAAATATTATCTGCTCTTTCTGCGAAGACCAAAGCCTTACGTCTTCCTTTATCCGGATAATCAGCAATATTCTTACTACCCAGAATCGTGGCACCTTTCTCTAAATTTAAAGTAACATTCTTCTTCAATACAAGTGTCCCGGTCAGATATTTCCCTGCAGGCAGAGATACAGTTCCCCCTCCCTGTCCGGCACAATCGTCAATTGCTTTTTGAAGACCAACGGTGGTCAATGTCTTTCCATCCGTATGGATTGCATACTTATCTGTTATAGGCTCCGAACCATTCTGTTCCTTATTGGTACAAGCTGTAAACAGCAAACAGAAACAAAGTAGTCCCCATGTTATCGTATTATTCATTCTATAAAATCTTTAAATGAATGAGGCTGCAACAAAACAATTGGCACAGCCTCATTACAGTTATTAATTAATTAGCTGCAGGTATTACGGTCACTGTCCATTGTTTCACTACCGTCTTACCCGGTGATGTTACCGTATAAGTACGCGGGGTGGAATAGTCTTGGAAACCAATAGCCATACCCGGTGTCAGAGTTGCTCCGGTAGAAATAGTTGCCACCATTTTCAGGTCAGTAATATCAGCACCTTTCTTTAGGGTCACTGTAACCGTTCCAGCCTCAGAATCAATCTGGGTCTTATCACTCATGACACCTTCTGCTCTGTTATATACTGTTACATTGGTAATTTCTGCTTTTTCATAAGCTTCATCTACTGTATAGTCATCATCTCCACATGACATAAAAGTCAATGCCAAAGCGACGAACGTAAGAAATAGTATCTTTTTCATATTGTAGTTACTTTTAAATTATACAATCATCATCTTACCACAAAGGATTCTGATCCAAGTTAGGATTCTTATCACGTGCAGATTGTGGAATAGGCAACAAATAGTCACGAGGAGCCATAAATGTCTTTTTACAAACAAATACAGTCTCATAAGTGGGGACGATTTCTCCATCAGGTCGTTTTATATAAGTTACAAGGCAACCCTCTGCATCCTTATTCAAGACTTCCTCTCCTATCTTCCAACGCTGAATATCAAACCATCTCTTACCTTCAAGGGCCAGTTCTATACGACGTTCGTGGCGAATACGTTTCCTCATCTCATCCTTACTCAGGCCGGTAGGAAGGTTAGGCTGACCTGCACGGGTACGAATTTCATTTATAGCACTGTATACTTCAGCGGTAGGTCCATTAACTTCATTCTCTGCTTCGGCTAAAGTCAACAACATTTCTGCATAGCGCAGCACAATAAAGTTATGACCACCACCTACACCGCGTCCACGATTATCATATCCGCAAAGCATATCCTGATTCATGTATTTCCCAATGTAATATCCGGTCTTTGTACACGAAGGTTTACCTGCACTATACATACCATTTGGATTCTCTTTCAAATTCAAGTTACCCGGAGTATTTTGAGCTGTATACAAGATTTTATTTTTCCAGGGTTTTCCATTATAATGGAGAGTAGCGTAAAAACGTTTATCACGGTTCTCATAAGGAGCAGCTGCATGATCGGGGTTATTCCAGTCAAAAGGCTCACCAGTAGTCATTTCAAACTCATCGGCCAGACTTGCAGTCGGGTGGTCCTTGCTCCAGCCATATTCAGCCGGTGTGCCTGGTTCAGGCGGAGCCAAAACAGTCTGGGCACTCGACCATCTATACGGATATGCAAACTGAATATCAAAAATAACTTCACTATTATGCTCATTATCCTCATAGAACATCTCTGCAAATCCATTCTGATACAAAGAATACGTATTCTTCAAATCACCACTAACCAAAATACGGGCAGTCTTGGCAGCATCCGCATAGTATTTAGAATCTATAACTCCGGCTGCATGCAGATAAGTAGCAGCCATCATTCCCAATGCCGCTCCTTTAGTTGCACGACCTAATTCATCATCAGGCACAGTTACCGGTAAACGGTCCGCAGCATTCTGAAAATCAGAGATAATAAATTGCAAGGTAGCCTCCGGGGTAGCACGAGTCAGGAAGATATCATCTGTATTGCGATCAAGCGGTTTGTCTATCAGTATAGCGGCGCCATAATAACGGAATAGCTCTAAATAGAACATTGCACGCAAGAAATAGGAATCACCAATCAAATGCTCTTTTACATTGGCAGGCAGCGGAGAGTCCGGCAAGTTCTTTAAAGCAATGTTTGCTCTACGAATTGAAGCATATCGATTACTCCATCTGTCAATGGGGGCAGACGAAGCATTGAAATCAAATAAATTCCATTGATTAGATGCCTTTTCACCAATCTGAATACAATCATCCGTAAACAGAATATCGACAGCATGGTCATTCAAACCATTTACACTATAATAAGGTCCATCCAAATCTCTGTAAACCTTACTCATAAACAGCATGGCACTCGACTCTGTCAACCAAATACCTTCATCGGTAACAGAACTCATCGGTTTTATATCGTCCATAAAATCTGTGCACGAGGCATTCAGCAAAAGTATGGAACAAAGGATACTATATATTACTTTTTTCATAATTACAATGCATTAAAAGGTTACACTTACACCAAATGAACTCACAATCTGTTGTGGGTATGAATTGAAAGCCTGGTTTTCAACATCAAAGTCATCAGGCATCTGGCTATAAATAGTCCACAAGTTATAAAAATCAGCATATAAACGTAAACTCTGCATCTTGGCTTTCTTCAACAGCTCGGGCTTAAAGGTATAGCCGATCTGCAATGATTTCAACTTCACATAAGTTGTGTTTACCATCCAGTAAGAAGAAGTCTCATAGTTCTGGTTACGGATTGAAGCAGACAAACGTGGGTATTTAGCATTCGGATTCGGATTAGACTCTGTCCATGAATCCAAGTGTTCACGACGCGGATGAATAGCATCTTTAAACGGATAGCGTACATTACGGTCTCCATTGCTACCTAAATAATAATCAGAACCGCCTGCACCCTGAATGAACATACTGAAATCAAAGTTCTTGTATTCCAAACGAAGATTATAACCCCACATCACCTCAGGAGTCTGGTTGAAACCAATAATCACCTGGTCTTCACTGTCAATCTTACCATCACCATTGATATCTACATATTTAATATCGCCAGGCATTACACCTTTCTGATAAGCCCAATTATCAATATCCGCCTGGTCTTTAAACAATCCGGCAGCTTTGTATCCCCATGTACGCCCACTCGGTTGACCCGTCTGACGTTTTCTTGGATTATTCTTAGTTCCGGGAGCTTCACGAATTTCAATCTGTTTATCGCGAGTGAAACCAAAGGAAACAGAATGAGACATCTTCAACCCGCACTGGAAAGTATAGTGGCTACCCAACGCCGCATCAAAACCATATCTTTCGTCTTTACCGGCATTTTCTTTAGCCAATCCGATACCATATTCGGCAGAAACTTCGGCATTCGGATTTAATATCTTGTCAGAACGCTTATCACGATAAACATCAAATTCGGCTACTAACAAGTCATTCCAAAGATTAATGTCCAATCCGACATTTGCCTTCCAAACGGTTTCCCAAGTCAGAAATACATTAGGTTCAGCACCTTCCGTCAAGCTTTGCAACTGGGTAGGGTTCTTACCAAATACAGCACCATTTCCAATATTATATTGTGAAAGATAAGCAAATGCATCACCTACCGGATTACCCGATTTACCATAAGAAGCTCTCAACTTCAAATTATTGATAAATGAGAAATGATCTTTTATAAATGATTCTTCAGAGAGTCTCCATCCTAAAGATACAGAAGGGAAAAATGCGCTTCTACGATCGGGAGCATACTGATAAGTCTGGTCATAACGTCCGGCTAATTCAAGCATGTATTTCTGAGCATAATTATAATTCAGACGCATTACATAACCTTGTTGTGCAAACTGGCTGGAAGTACCGGAGTTACTGATAAATTCGGCAACAGGGCTACCCATATTCAATTCCGGAATCATAAAATCATAATTCTTTCTGCCAGCATTGGTTTCAATCGTATTACCCCATCTTCTTTCGTACACTCCCAACACACCTACTTCATGTTTTCCGAATTTACGGTCATAATTCAAGTGGGCTTGGATAGTATAATACGTCCATTGCTTATTCTTGACAGCGAGCGAAGGTTTAGCTTCACCACCTTGTTGCTCCTCTATCTCACCCGCATCATTATAAGCATAAGCGGTAAAGGGATACTGCCATTCCTTTGCATCATAGATCTGACGGTCGTAGCTGAACAAAGCTTTTGCTGATAATCCTTTCAGAAATGGAAGCTTCTGGTCCAAAGAAACCGTAATATTCTGGAAGTTATTATTATACTTTTTATCTGCTCCATCGTGCACGCCCATATACATACTGGAACCACCACCTTGCATAGCAGGCTTCCCCCCTACCATATTGGGAACTGTCGGAGCACACAAACGGTATAAGTCTTCCATCATCTTTTTACCATCATAATAATGGCTCTTTTTCGTATCGTAAGCTAAGTTGATATCGATGCTCACCTTAGTCAGGTCAATCGGATGGAAATCCACATTCGAACGTAAGTTGAATCTGTCATACCCGGTATCTTTACCCATCATGCTACCCTGATACATATAACCGAAAGAAGCGAATGCATTAATAAATTTATTACCACCACTCAAAGAAACATTATGCCGGGTAGTTGTCGTAGTTTTCATGTATGCATCCATCCAGTCCGTATTCTTGTAACGGTCATCAGTGCCATCTTTATACTTCTGCAACAAATCATCACCATATACTTCTTTGTCACGTCCGTCCATTCTCAACGCTTCATTGTATAAGGTCAATGCGTCGTAGGCATTCAGGAAGTCAGGTATGTTCATTGGAGTCTGGAAGCCGACTGAACCATCATAAGTCAAAGTTACTTTTCCTTCTTTTCCTCGCTTCGTATTAATCAGAATTACACCATTAGCTCCCTTCAAACCATAAGGAGCAACTGCCGCAGCATCCTTCAGTACAGAGATTGATTCTATATCAGCCTGGTTCACTTTTTCCCAAGGGCGTTCAATACCATCGACCAGTACCAACGGCTTATTACCACGCAGCAGCACGGTAGCCTCATCTTTTCCCGGTTCACCGGAAGTCTGGCGGGTAATGATACCTGGTATCTGTCCTCCCAACTGATTGGAAACATTTGCTACAGGAGCCTTAATCTTATCGCCTTGTACGGTAGCAACGGCCGAACTCATTGTCATACGTTTCTGAGTACCATAGCCCACTACAACCACTTCATCAAGCAACTGGGTATCCTCGTCTAATGTAATCAGTACAGTAGTTCCAGCCGTAACCTTCACTGTCTTTGTTTGATAACCGACAAAAGATATTTCTATTGTAGGGGTAGCTGTGTCAACAGGTAAGCTAAAGTTTCCATCAATATCAGAAATAGCCCCCTGGCCAGTTCCTTTCACTTTGATTGTTGCACCAATAATAGATTCACCTTTTGCGTCAACAACCTTTCCTGTTAGTTTTTTAGCAGTTTGCATGACACTTTGAACATCTGCCATCGTTCCACTTGCATATGTCTGATTTCCTTTAACAGCATACGCATCAGTAGTTGCAACTAAGCCAAGCGACAAAAGTGCCGCCATTAAAATAGATTTTTTAGAAAGTGGCATGATATCTTTCAGCCAGTAATGTCTAAAAACCATTTTCTTTTGAACATTGAGTTTGTTTCTCATAATTGTGTATTATTAATATTAGAAATAGTTCATTAAGAAACTAATCAGAATAAAGTATAATAAAGCATAGAATCTTTATACTCTAAGAAAATCAAGGAGAATGTTTTTCCATACTTAAAAATATATTAGAGGTTAAACAAATGTTTTTCTACTTTCCGAAAGGAGCGGGTGAATCGTGCACATGCAGTCTTCACCCTCTCACTTTGACTCAAAAATCTTCTTTACCTTAACGCTTAATCAATGCTTATTGAAAACATACTAATTACGTTATTTCTATCGGCAAAGTTAAATGGTTGGCAATATATACACATATCCAATCCCGCCATTAATATGACGAAAATGAACATATTGAAAAAGCATACATTTTTGGCGATAATGAGCATACATAACATGCACTTATATGATGAACTGCATTCAGTATACGACTGAACCCTATTCACTATACGACTGAATGGCATTCAGTCGTATAGTGAATCCCTCCCCCTTTGGGAAGTATTTTCAAGACTCCTGCCAACCCGAAGAATATACATGAAGAAATACCGGACAAAAGAAAGCGCATTTATAAATATATAAATACGCCTTCTTACCAATGAATTATAAAAGCAATACCTCCTATTTGTTTTTTATTTCAAAATGATAAGTACCGGTTGCCAACACAATACCTTCCTTTTCTTTAGATAAGTCAGCCAATTTGACCTCTTTACATTTTACTGCATAGTTTTCCCCCACGAACAGAGTGGCAGAACAGTTTGAAGGAACAGTAACCGTATATAGAATCTTTCCTTTGCTCTTTTTCCATGATGAAACGATTTCTCCATAAGGTGAAACATGACTCGCTTCAAAAGTATCCAGGCCAGTTACGAAATTAGGCTTTAATATAATATGCTTGAATCCCGGCATAGTCGGATCAGGAAAGATTCCTCCCAAGGCCTTATAATACCAGGCACTGATTTCTCCGAACATAATGTGGTTCAATGAAATATCTTTGTTCCCATCAATACGCCAATTCTCGTAAAGGGTCGTAGCTCCATTTTTTATCCACCATCCCCAGGACGGATAAGTATCTTTAGAAGTAAGCTGATAAGCCAGATCTGCATACCCATTCATACTTAAAGCATTCAGAATGGTTTTGCTGCCCAACAATCCTACATCCATACTGCCATCCTTATCCACTTTTTCGGCCAGATTCCTTGCTACCAAGGGTTTTAAAGATTCCGGAACAATTCCCCAATATAGGGGTGCACTTAATTCTGTCTGACTTCCACTGCAATAGATACCTGTTTCTTCATTCAGAAAGCGGGCATTGATACTGGCTTTGATCTTTTCTGCCAAAACAGAATATTTGTCATAATCCTGTTGCTTATTCAGTAATTTAGCGGCCTTAGCTAAAATATCCGTATCTATATAATAATAGATAGACGAAGTGAGTTCCTTCGAAGAATGTGACTTTATAGGAATCCAATCTCCCAATCCCCAATCGGTGACACCTGAAGGATAGGTATAATTCAGATAATCTACATACCTCTTGATGTTATCATACATAGTTTCAAGCAAACGCTTATCTCCGTAGAACAGATAAATATTCCATGGAATGATGGCCACCGTACTTGTCCAGTCAACACCATTTCCCCAATGATAGCCCCAGCCTCCGGTAGGAATAATAGCAGGAAGTACCCCGTTAGGAAGTTGCACATCCTGATGATCAGCCAGCCATTTTTCATAAATGGTAATTCCGTCATAATTATAGAGTCCGGTCTCAATAGCGATATGTGCATCTCCGGTCCATCCGTTCTTCTCCCGTTGAGGGCAATCGGTAGGATAGCCAAACAAGTTTGACAGATATGAAGAATTCGTAGCTTTCCATATTTTATTCAACAATGCGTCCGATGATGAAATTCTACCAGCAACAGGGACATCACTATGCATAAAGTAGGCCTTCAGACTATGATCAGTCAGCTCTACCGGCTCACTACTGGTCACTTCTACATATTGAAAACCTTTATAGTTAAAACGGGCGCGGAATGTTTCTTCACTTGTACCGCCCAGTATAAAGATATCAGTCTGAAAAGGATCGGAATCATCCGTAGGACGATAATGATAATCAATATTAGACATATCCACTCTATGATCTTCGCCCACCCTTTCCGAATGTTTCAAACGAATCTCCGTACCAGGCTTTCCCCTGACTGTCAGTTCACTAACACCTGCTATATTTCTTCCTAAGTTGAATAAATAAGCCGAATCGGAGAGTTTGATCATCTCTACCGGATGCAGCATCTCCACATCCCGGATGGGATGCATCTGTTGCGATACAATCAAATTTGACGGAGCAAAGGTACAACTTGCATTTTTCCACTTCTTATCATCAAAGCCCGGAGTATTCCAACCCGGTTGCTCCTGTCGGGCATCGTAATGTTCAGCCGTATAAATACTGTTGAAAACAACCGGACTTAAAGAGGTTTTCCAATCCGGATCGGTAGAGATAAACTCCACTTCTCCATTATCATATATTATACGGATATCCATGCAAAATTTAGGCCTGCCACGCCAAGGTGCCTGGTCGAAATTCCAGACGGCAGTAGATTGGTGATTATGCCAGCCATTCCCCAGCAACACTCCAACGGCATTATCACCTTGCTTCAAGGACTGTGTAATATCATGTGTCAGATACAAAGTACGTCTGTCAAAACGAGTATATGCAGGGTCCAGACGATGATCTCCGATCCGCGAGCCATTGATATAAAGCTCATACAATCCTGCCACAGCAATGTATGCACGTGCTTCCTTAATGGAACGTTTCACATCCAGTGCTTTTCTAAAATAAGCAGCAGGCTTCAAACGAATATCATGAGTGTCCGATATCCAACTACCTTTCCAGTTATGATCATCCATAACTCCGGTTTCAAAGTAAGTTACGTCACTCGTATATATATTATCATTATCCCAGACGCATACTTTCCAATAATATCGTGTGTAAGGCTGAATTGCTTTCCCTGAATAAGCAACCAATACATCTGATGCCCAAACCTTACCAGAATCCCAACTATTTCCTACTCCCCGAGCAACACTGGCAGAATCTGTTCCTACAATCAGTTGATAAGCTTTCTGAACATCAACGCCAACCGGCAGTTTCCAACTCAAACGTGGAGAAAGTACATCTATTCCCAATGGAGTAGTCAGATACTCGCAGCGGAGAGAATTTAGCTTCTCCACTGATCCGGCCAATAATGATAAGTGAAATAATACAATAAGCAAGAATGCTGATAAAACTCGTTTCATAATATAGACTACATTTTTAATGAATGATACAAAAATAGGAAATAATCAGCATATTCATATTCACAGAAGTGCCAATAATATGCCCGGATATGCCAAACGATGTATTTATTTTCGCCATTTTTGTATACTATTCGTCTTAAGAGATAATTGTGCTATTTAAAAAGTCTTTTTTCAAATTAAGGCATAGGAAAAAATCATATCTTTGTTTTCATCTAATACTAAAACTGATATAAATAATCCCATGAAAAAACAGATATTACTGCTTTCGTTATTCCTCTTTTGTCTAACAAGCTATATCCATCCGTATAACCTTAGACAAATAAGTAACCGGGATGGTTTGTCCAACAGTTCTGTAACTTGCCTCTTCCAAGACGACGAACGCTTTTTATGGATTGGGACATACGATGGGCTTAACATGTACGACAGCCGTAACATTTATATCTATAAACCGGATATCAATAACCAAAACAGCTTATCAAGTAATGTTATCAGAAATATAATAGAAACCGACAGCATCTATCTATGGATTAGTACTAAATGGGGACTTAATAAACTATCACAACGGAGTAACACCATAGAAGCATATTACAATGAATTCGGAGAGAACTCTTATATGACCAAAGATAGCCACGACAATTTATATGTTCTCAGCAAACCGGACGTGCTATCCTTCTATTCCAAAATACAAAATACTTTCATCGACCTTCCCATACATAAGGGAATAGAACACAACACTGTGCAAGGTATGCTGGTTGATGCGCAAGATACCATTTGGATCAATCATCAAGGAACTATGGAGAAATATACCGTATCTGATACGGAATCGGGGAATCCTGTCATAAAAAGACATGCTGATTTTAAGCATCCCCATTCCATCAAATATGCATTCTACCATAATAAAAGAATCATCATGGTTGACTCTGCCGGAAATATCTTTTATATAGGCTCACAAGGCATCCGCTTTATTAAAAATCTAAATAAACTTATTAATGAAAGCGGAGAAATCGGTGCCATTATCTTTGATAATGAAGATCTCCTCATTGGTTTCAAAACCAATGGCCTCATCCGACTTGATGCAGCCCAGAATTACGAACTACAAAAGATAGAAATAAACTGTGGAGTATTCTCATTATGGAAAGATGAACAGCAAAATATTATCTGGATCGGAACAGACGGACAAGGTATATATGCATGGACCAAGGATGAATATACTTTCAACAACCTGTCATTAAATCAATTACCCATTACCAGGAAAAGACCTATCCGGGCCGTTTATACGGATCAGCAAAACACCCTATGGTTGGGTACAAAGGACAATGGCATCATCAGGGTTAAAGATTACGATACTACTCAGGAATATTCCAGTACTAATGTAATCCATTTCACTGTTCAGGACGGATTGAGCAATAATGCCGTTTTCGCTTTTGTTGCTAGTAAGAAGTACCCTATACTATGGATTGGCTCGGATGGCCCCGGATTAAACTATTACTCTTACCGGGATAACAAAATACATCCGCTCATCAATAATACACACTCAGGGATCGCACGTGTACATTCCATAAGTGAAACCTGCGATTCATTACTATGGGTAGGCTCCGGTAGCACCCTACTTAGAATCACTATTGAAGCCCACGGAAATACAATCCAGGCAAGGAATATACGTGCCATCTACTTCAGAGTACCCAACAGGCAACAGTATAATCAGATTTATTCTATTTATCCGGAAAATGACTCCATCCTCTGGATTGGAATGCGCGGGAATGGCGTTATCCGACTCAATACGCAAACTGAAGCCTATCGGCTCATCTCCTTCGAGAAAAACGGAATTGCTCCGATGAATGATATCTTATACATACACAAGGACAGAGATGAAAATATATGGGTAGGAAGTAGCTATGGTCTGACCAAATTGAGTCTACTGCCCAATGGTGAATATGATTATAAGAACTTCAATGAAAATGAGGGGCTCCCTAATAACACTATACATGGAATCGCCGAAGATCCTCAGGGAAATCTATGGTTAAGCAGCAATACGGGAATTATTTTGTTCGACCCACGCAAAAATACATTCCGAAACCTTAATTATAAAGCCGGATTAAAGGTTATAGAATTCAGTGATAATGCATACTTTCAGGATAATACAAAAAACCGGTATTTCTTTGGAGGCGTAGATGGTGTGGTATGGATAGAAAATGAGGAAAAGCAAAGAAACGAATTCATTCCGGATATCTTTTTCACCAAACTCAGAATATTCAATAAAGACTACAATATATCCGAATTTGAGAAAAAGAAGGGAGATAAAGAAGAAATCGTATTGAAGTATAACCAAAACTTCTTTGCCGTTTCCTTTGTCGCCATGGACTTCATTAATGGAGAGAACAGCAGATATTCCTATAAACTGGAGAATTTCAGTAATGTATGGATGGACACACACTCCAATGAAGCGCAATTTACTAATATTCCCCCCCCGGCAGTTATATATTAAAAGTGAAATACGATGATGGAATCAACAGTAACGAAAACCTGATTCAGAGTATCCATATTACAATTTTACCTCCATGGTACCTGACTATCACGGCCCAAATAATCTATGTTCTCTTACTTATAGGAGCAGGGGTTGGTATTTTCTGCTATATCCGTTGGAAATACGAACGTAGAAAGGCTTCCATTGCCAGAAGGTTACAAGACAAATACAAAGAAGAAATGTACGAAGGAAAACTACGTTTCTTCACCAATATCACACATGAATTCTGCACTCCGCTCACACTGATCTATGGGCCTTGTGAAAGGATACTACATCATGATAAAAGTGATAGCTTTATAAAAAAATACGCCCAGATTATAAAATCAAATACCGAACGACTCAATAGCCTGATACAGGAAGTTATTGACTTCCGCCGTATGGAAACCGGTAACCAGATATGCCACATACAAGAATTGAACATCAGTGAACTGGCCAATGGAATCATTGAATCGTTTGATGAACTGGCTGAACAGAATCAAATTCAGCTGGAAACAAATATCACACCGGAGATTATATGGAAAAGTGACCATAGCGGCTTCACTAAAATCTTAAATAACCTCATATCCAATGCCTTCAAATATACCCCCGAACATGGTACCATCCGTATATCCATAAAAGAAAGTGAAGACGAAAACAAGCTAAATATAATAGTTTATAACACCGGAAAAGGTATCAGTAAAGAAAACATCCCACTCATTTTTAACCGCTACAGTATACTCGACAATATCAAGGAGAATAGTATAAAAGGCTTATCATCCAGAAATGGATTAGGACTCGCTATTTGTCAAAGTATGGTGGAATTGTTACAAGGAAGCATTCACGTAGAAAGCGAAGTAAACCAATATACCCAGTTCATAGTAACTTTACCTCCACTCGAAGTGACGGAAGTAATGGAAAGTCCACGGCAAAATGCAGTAAGCAAACTTGAGCAGCCGGATAATAAAGCAGAAATGCCACAACCTGAAATGGCCGATAGTGAAGACGAAAACACTCTACCGGACACAACCATCCTGATCATCGATGATAACAAAGAACTATTATGGATGCTAAAAGACATATTATCAGATGAGTATGCAATATTAACCGCTGAAAACGGAGAAGAAGGATTAGAAGTATTAAAGCAAGAGACTCCAGATCTCATCATCACAGATATTATGATGCCCAAAATCGATGGAATCACTCTAACCAAACAACTGAAAAGCAACAAACATACAGTACACATTCCTTTAGTGATTCTTTCTGCCAAAAATACAACCGATGAGAAAATAGAAGGCATAGAATCAGGAGCAGATGCATATATTCCCAAACCATTCAATACACAATATTTGAAGAGCATTATCAAACAGCTCATTAAAAAACAGGAAGAGTTAAAACAATACTATAATTCTTCTGCAAGTGCATTCGATTATAGTGGTGGACAATTATTACAGAATGAGGACAAGAAGTACATATAAACTGCGATAGAAATAATTAATGAAAACATGGATAACTCCAAATTCGGCCCCGAAGAATTAGCTGAAGCTATGCAAACCAGTAGCAGGAACTTATACCGTAAATTCAAAAATCTGAATCAACCCTCTCCTAAAGATTTCATTAAAGGACAGAGGATAAGCTATGCAGCAAAACTATTATTAACGACCACATTGACCATACAAGAAATCATGTACAAAACAGCATTCACTAACCGATCGCATTTTTATAAAGAATTTGCCAAACGCTACAATTATACCCCCAGGGATTATAGAGAAGCTAATAAACAAAAGGACAACTCACTCACTTGACAAATCCGGCAGGTGAGATAGAGACTGTGAAATTGCTTTCCAACTTTATACAAAGCAAAGAGGAATCATCATTTCTTCAGTAGCCGTTTCGTCAGATAGTGGACCGGATACCATACTGAAAGGAAGCCAACGGTAATCACAGTAACAAATATCAATATAACGTCCGTTGCATGAACACTGACTGGATAAGCATCCACAATAAAACCACCGCCACCACCGCCCAAGGAGATAATGCCGAAACGCTGCTGAATATAGCAAAGCAGCAAACCAAGGATAATGCCGGAAAGTGCACCGAACAAAGATATAAGCCGGCCTTCAAACAAGAAGATGCGAGCGATTAACCGATCATCCGCTCCAAGATTACGTAAGGTCTCCACGTCCTCCCGCTTATCAAGAATAAGCATGGAAAGAGAACCAATCACATTGAAACAGGCTATAGCAAGGATAAACGTAAGGAACAGGTAAGATATAAACTTCTCTATCTCCATGATACGGAATACATCAGCCTGCTGTTCATAACGGTTCAATACCACAAAATCATCGCCTAAGATGCGGGAAATCTTTTTCTGTACGGCAGAGGCATCTGTATCCGATTTCAACTTCAGTTCAACAGCAGATACCTCCGTATCATAATTAAAAAGATTACGTGCAAAATCAAGAGAAGTGAGAATATAACGCGCATCATATTTTTGCTGGTTCACCACAAACACGACTCCGGGAGAAAAGAGGTAATCGCGATTAAAAGAAGCAGAAGGATTAGCCATATTCACACGTACATTCCGCTTAGGGGCATATACCTGAAGCGGATCAACGAACTGAAGACCAGTCCCCAGTTCAGATATCAGTTCCACACCCAAAACCCCGTAATCCACTATGGAATCGTGCAAGATAAACTCCCCTGCACCGTATAGCAAACTGTCGATAGACGTCAGTTGTTCAAAATTATCTTCCACCCCTTTTATGACTGCCATAGCCTGGCGGTCTTTATACTGCACCATGGCGTTATCTTCCAATGTCTCTGTCCAGACATCAATTTCCGGCAAAGAACGCACCTCTTGAAAAGCAACTCCATTCGGTTCAAAGATTTTTCCCTCACGAACCATAATCTTCAGTTCCGGATCGAAAGCCGTAAAAAGACCTGCCACCATATCCTGAAAACCATTGAACACGAAGAGTGTACAGACCAACGCCAACGTAGCCAATGCCACTCCACACACCGAAATGCCGGAAATGATATTGATAGCGTTGTGCTTCTTCTTAGAGAAGAGATAGCGCCGGGCTATGTAGAAGGGAAGGTTCACTTCAACAATTCATCTATTTTCTCAAGATAATCCAGTGAGTCATCCACAAAGAACTTCAGTTCGGGGATGATACGAAGCTGATGACGTACACGAGTTCCTAATTCATAACGAATAGACTTCATGTTTTCATTGATATTCTTAATCATCTCTTCCGCCTTTTCCGAAGGAAAGATGCTGAGATAAGCACGTGCAACACTCAGGTCAGGGCTGATACGCACGGCGCTGACAGAGATCAATATTCCGGGCATGGACTTCGCTTGCAACAGGAAAATATCACTTAATTCCTTCTGAAGCAAACGGGCTATTTTATTCTGACGAGTTGTTTCCATAAATCAATTATCTATATTTAATGGCAAAGTTACGGAAATATCTTGTTAGACTAATGAATTATACTTTTTTTTAGCACCAAAACGTAGCTTTTAATTAATAAAAAACTACATTTGCAACAGCATCACAAAATAGCTCACTTTATGAAAGTATACATTTGGATAATACTACTATTTTTCTCATCCATTGGCTATGCAGAAGAGGATAGTCGCTGGAAAGATGCAGATGAAAAAATGCAGAAGCGGCAGTATGAGGAGGCCGCAAAACTGTACGAGGAACTCAGTCAGAAATCAGATACCGTTTATGAGGAAATCAATTCCCATAAAGTAAATGATATGCGGAAAATCTACTCTATCGATGAATTGGAACTCACCAACAGTCAGCAACAAAACCGTCTGCTTTCATTAGCCCTCATTATTCTTCCCGTTTTTATTTTTATAGCTGCAGGTTGTGTGATTTACTTAAAAAACAACGAAGAAAGCTCATACAATCGCAACAAAAACTCCAGCAGGCACAAGAAGAGGTAGAGAAAGCCACCCGCAATAAGAGCTTGTTCATTTCGAACATGAGCCACGAAATCCGTACCCCCTTAAATGCGTTGTCCGGTTTCTCCGAAGTGCTGACCACTCCCGGTATTGATGAAGATACCCGAAAACAGTGTTACGAAATTATCCAGCTAAATTCCCGATTGCTGATTAACCTATTGAACGATGTAGTAGACATTTCTTGCCTTGACGTAAAGAATATGAAATTCGACCTGAAAGTATGTGACGCTGTTACTCTTTGTGAGGGCATCGTTCAGACTGTAGAGGGTATTAAGCAAACACAAGCAGCATTATCCTTCGAAACGGATCTGCCTTCCCTGGAAATAGTAACCGACACTTTCCGCTTGCACCAGGTACTAATCAATATATTGGTCAACGCTACTAAATTCACCAAAGAAGGCAGCATCATCTTGCGGTTGGAAAAAAATGCAGATGGCATGGCACAATTCTCCGTTACTGACACCGGTTGCGGTATCCCTTTAGAAAAACAGCCTACGATATTCAACCGTTTCGAACGGGTAGATGAGAAATCACAGGGAACAGGTATCGGTTTATCCATCTGCCAGTTTATCATCGATCAACTGGGTGGAGATATCTGGATAGATCCGGAATATACGAATGGATCACGTTTCATCTTCACACATCCACTAAAACAGGAAGACAAGGCATGAAAAAAGTAATTCTTCTTATTCTGCTTCTGGCAGGTACATCTTTCCTGGCAAGAACACACGCATCCACGAAGCAGCAGGTACGCGACAGCATATTTCAAGCAGCCGCTGCCATCCCCAATGATTCAATCCGTTGCGCATTTCTGAGAGATGCATTCCAGCAATATATCGGTCAGGAATCAGCTACTGAATATCTGGATTCCGCAATAGAGCTTTCTCATCGTAAAAAGATACATACAGAAGAATTGTGGGCACTCTTTGATTATTGCCGCCAATATGAATATCTCACTGACATTATTAATCAGCAAAAGAGACTCTTAATTCTGAAGGATGCCAGTTACCAGTATAAAGATTATGCTTTCTATTACACGATGTGGGTCTCTGTACTTCAAGCACGATGTGCATTGGGAGATACAGAATATGCCATCATGCAAGCTCAGGAAATGAAAGATGAGGCAATTCGCCTTAACTATACGAAAGGAACTTTCATTGCCGCCCTCGCATTGGCACAAGCATATGACTTTGCCGGGCGATATGATGAAGCTATCGAAACCTACACACATGCTTTAAAAGAATACCCGACAGCCAACGAAAATGCATTATTAATGATTCACGGAGGGCTGGCTAAACTTTATAGAAAACAAAAAAAATATCCACAAGCCATCAGTGAATATCAAAAACAATTTGATGTTCTTACAAGTGTGTCCAAGGGACTTTCTTTATCAGATACCTTTAAAACGACATTTCTGGAAATAGAAACATCGTTATGCAAAATTTATATGGATATCGAAGATAAAGAGAAACTAATCCAGCACCTGAAAAGAGCAGAGGAATATTATGATGACAATATTTATCTTGGTGCTTATATAAACTACCATAGTCTGTGGGGAGCCTATTACAAGCTTGATAAAGAATGGGACAAATGCTTCCGGGAACTTGACCTGGCATTGGCAGCCTGCCGAGGCAACGATCCTTTTAATGAAAATGACTTGCTTAAAGAAAAAGCAGATGCCTTTATGCAAACAGGGCAATATAAAGACGCTGCTAACTTGTACAAAATCGCAACGATTAGAAGAGATTCCCTCAACCAAGACATGTTGCAAAGGCATGAAGAAGCACATCAGGCCAACTATAAAATTCGAAAAGCCTTATTGGAGAAAGAAGAATTGACTAAACGATACCGCTATATACAGCTATGTGCAGGCAGTGTTATTCTATTAATACTGATTTTTGCCATTGTACGCGCCTACTACATCCGCCGTCAGTTACGGCATGCAGAAGAAGAAACCCGGAAGGCCCTTGATAAAATAGAGGCTGCCGACAAGATGAAAGAACGTTTTCTTCATAACATCACTTACGAAATTCGCATACCTCTGAATACAGTAGTCGGTTTCTCTGAATTATTATCTTCTGAAAACGATTTGACGGAAGAAGAAATAGAAGAGTACTCAGTCGCCGTAAAGAGTAATTCCGCCAAATTACTAAGACTTATAAATAACATACTCGATTTATCACGCCTTGAAGCCGGAATGATGCGCTTCAATGTACAAGAATGCGATGTAGTACAACTCTGCCGGGAAGCTGGAATGATCGTAGATATGGAAACTCCCGGTATTGTGAAATCAACCTTTAATACTGAATTGGAAATGTTGCAAGTTGAGGTTGACAGCAAGTGGTTCCTGAAACTACTGACTTCACTCATAACAGCCCCCTACGATTACAAAGGAGAAAAACGTGAAGTCGAATATGCCTTAAGTCAGGAAAATAAAAATCTGAAGATAATGGTACAACATAGCCCACTCTATCAGTGCTGGGAAGACGAGCAGGAACAGAATATTCTGCATAACATCAACCGTCTTTATGTGGAAACTTTCAAAGGATGCTACCAGATAGAGAAACAAGGAGAGGAAAAAATAGTCTCTATCACATACCCGATATACTGAAATCTACTTTTTATGGATAATCGTTAGTCCGTCCCGTAAAGGAAGGATTACCTTTTCTACGCGTGTATCATGCGCTACAAGTTCATTGAAAGCCTTGATACCGATGGTTTGTAAGTCGTTGTTGCGAGGATGATCTTCCAGTACATGGTTGTCCCACAGAGTATTGTCAGCGATAATATAACCTCCGTCGGAAAGATTGGAAAGCACCATTTCATAATAATCAACGTATTTCCGCTTATCTCCATCGATAAAAGCCAAATCGAACGTTACGCCCAACTGAGGCACTAATTGCAATGCATCACCAATGTAGAGTTTTATTTTATCCGCATACTCGGAACCCTCCAACCAGGGGCGGGTAAAGTCTTCCTGCTCATCATTGATTTCAAACGTGTACAGCATCCCGTCTTCCGGTAAGCCTTCGGCCAAGCAGAGAGCTGAATAACCGCTATATGTCCCTATCTCCAGAATACGATGAGGACGTATCATTTTAACAAACATCTTCAGCATCCGGCCCTGCAAGTGCCCCGATGCCATACGCGGATAAAGCAATTTGAGGTGTGTATCCCGATAAAGAGCTTTCAGATAATCCCCTTCATCGTCAATGTGCTGCAATATATATTCGTCTATGGTCATAGGAATGAAGAACAAAGAATGAAGAACAAAGAATTATGTTGTGCTGCATACTAATTCTCCATTCTTCATTCCTTATTTTTAATTTAATTAAAGGTATCTATTCTTATTGGGTAACACGCTTTCTTCTGCATACTTCAAAGCATCTCCCACCACATTGATTTCAAGGAAAGAGGTGTGTGTACCTGCTTTACCGCTACTCAGATAGCCTACCATATCAGTCTCAGATAAGCGGCCTTCTTTCAGCAGACGACGCAAAGCTGCAAAATAGTATTCTTGTCCATTAGCAAGCTCCGGCATATAAATAGCTTCCACACCATAAGAAAGTGCCAGATGACGCATCGTCTTTTCCTTATAACAAATAGCCAGTACCGGATATTTACCACGGAATGCAGCCAGATTGCGGGCTGTACGTCCACTGTAACTATCAGTAATGATTGCACGTATTTTCAGTTTCGAAGTAGCCTTTACAGCTTGCTTAGCCAAGAAAGCAGTTACGTCATTGCTATTTTCATCCAACGGAATACGAATATCATTATCAGCCAATTTATCCTTTTCTGCCTGTGCAGCAACCTTTGTCATGGTCTTCACCGCATCCAGCGGATATTTACCATAAGCTGTTTCACCGCTCAGCATCAAAGCGTCCGTACGGTAATAGATAGCATTTGCAATGTCCATTACTTCTGCACGGGTAGGACGCGGATTAGTAATCATCGTATGAAGCATCTGGGTAGCCACAATTACCGGCTTCTTTGCCAGAATACATTTACGGATCAGCAAACGTTGAATTCCGGGAATACGTTCTTGCGGAACTTCAATACCCAAGTCGCCACGAGCTACCATTACACCGTCAGCCACTTCCAGAATTTCATCGATGTTATCAACGCCTTCCTGATTTTCAATCTTGGCAACAATCCGGATATCGCTGTTATGAGCATCCAGTATTTCCTTTATATCCAGAACATCCTGTTTATTACGTACAAAAGAGTGAGCAATAAAATCGATATCTTTCTCAATGGCGTACAGGATATTCGTACGGTCCTTCTCCGTCAGAGAAGGAAGATTGATACGTACACCCGGTACATTTACACTCTTACGACTTCCCAGAGTAGCATCATTTTGTATCTCACACACCAGATAATCATCCGTCTTTTCCACAACGACCATTTCCAGATCGCCATCGTCTATAAGAATATGTATGCCGACAGCTACATCGTGCACAAAGTTCGGATAAGAGACAGAAATACATTCGCGTGTAGTGTCCAAATCCGGATTACCTACTACTTTTACCTTATCCCCTACTTTATACGGAATAGGTTCAGCACAGATGGTAGTGCGCACCTCCGGTCCCTTAGTATCCATCAGGATAGCTATGCGATTAGATACCGCACGCACATTATTTATCAACATCTCCGAACCTTCGCGGCCGAGATGTGCCGTGTTCATACGCACCACATTCATACCGGCTTCAAACAAGCCTTTTATAAAATCAACGTCGCAGCGTTTATCAGAAATGGTTGCAACGATCTTAGTCTGTTTTAATAACATAAGCTCTATTTAATTATGAATTTTGAATGATGAATGATGAATTGCCATACAGCATCACGACACTGCCAATCCACCACCCATAATTTATAATTTATCATTAGTCAACGCTTCCAGCGCCAGGCGGTAAGAGTTCAACCCGAAACCGCAGATAACGCCTTTACAGGCGCAAGCTATCATAGATACATGACGGAAAGTCTCACGAGCATGCACATTAGATATATGTACCTCGATAACCGGAGAAGTAACCGAACGGATAGCATCCTGCAGGGCGATAGAGGTATGCGTGTAGGCACCCGCATTCAGGATAATCCCATCTACATCAAAACCGGTTTGCTGAATCTTATCTATCAGCTCTCCTTCAATGTTCGACTGAAAGTAGTCTATCTGTATATCAGTATACTTCTGACGAAGTTCGGCAAGGTAATCTTCAAAAGTAACACTGCCGTAAATGGAAGGTTCACGTTTGCCCAGCAGATTGATATTCGGGCCATTAATTATTTGTATCCTCATAACACAATTTTTTATACCTTTGTCCCGGAAGTACCTGCTCCGTACCAAGTCCGTACCAAGTCCGTACCAAGTCCAAGTGTATAGATACGGAGCGAATACGGAGCAGACACGGCTCAGATATGCCCTAAGAAATATTTAAATCGAGTTGCAAAGATAGTGCAGACCGTACGCAGAAGCAAATTTATCAGTATTCTGCTAAAGTGCAGCCTATTTTCGCGGAGCAAAGGTAGAAAAAAGAAATGAAAACAGAAGAAAAATCAACGAATAACGAGAGACAAGCGTTGATAATCAGAAAGTACCAGCAATATTTAAAGTTAGAAAAGGCTCTGTCGGCCAATACGCTTGATGCCTACCTGACCGATCTTGACAAATTGCAGTGTTTTCTGAAAACAGAAAACATCGATATGCTGGCTGTGACTCTGGATGATTTGCAACGCTTTGCCGCCGGATTACACGATATCGGTATTCATCCCCGCTCGCAAGCACGTATCATGTCGGGAATAAAATCTTTCTTCCACTTTCTGGTCATGGCGGACTATCGGGAAGATGATCCCAGCGAACTACTCGAAGGTCCTAAAATCGGATTCAAACTACCCGAAGTGCTTACCGTCGAAGAAATAGATACTATTATCTCTACTGTAGACATGAGCAAGAAGGAAGGACAACGCAACCGGGCCATCCTGGAAACCCTATACAGCTGCGGATTACGTGTCTCGGAACTTTGTAACCTGAAGTTATCCGAACTCTACTTTGACGAGGGTTTCATCAAGGTAGAGGGAAAAGGCAGCAAACAACGTTTGGTCCCTATTTCTCCACGTGCCATCAAAGAAATAAAATACTGGCTGCTCGACCGTAATCTTGGTAAAATAAAGAAAGGATTTGAAGATTATGTTTTCCTAGCCCGATGGGGAAATAGCATTTCCCGCATCATGGTTTTTCACCTGATTAAAGAGCTGGCAGAGAAAGCCGGCATCACCAAAAATATCAGTCCGCACACCTTCCGCCATTCTTTCGCAACCCACTTGCTGGAAGGAGGTGCCAACCTCCGTGCCATCCAATGTATGCTGGGACACGAGTCTATCGCAACCACTGAAATCTACACCCATATCGACCGGAATATGTTGCGAAGTGAGATCATTGAGCATCATCCACGAAACATTAAGTACCGAAAAGACACAGGATTTCATTAAATTATAATAAAATTGGCTATTCGTTTCAGATTGTGCCGATAAATTTAATATCTTTGCGAGGCTATTATCATGTGATAATAGGCACTAATAAAAACGAGTAGACTAATTTCAATTACAAACAATTAATTTATACCTAAGATGACTAAGAAATTGTATCTGCCTTTGTTAATGGCACTGGTTGTTGCTCTTTCATCATGTAGCAGCAAAATGGGTGAATTATCCTCTGATTACTTCACTGTGACTCCTCAGGTTCTTGAAGCCATAGGCGGAAAAGTACCGGCCACGATTAATGGAAAATTCCCTGAAAAGTATTTTAACAAGAAAGCCGTAGTGGAAGTAACTCCGGTTTTGAAATGGAACGGTGGCGAAGCTAAAGGTCAGCCTGCTGTATTCCAAGGAGAAAAAGTAGAGGGTAACGATCAGACTATCTCTTACAAGATGGGTGGTAATTACACGATGAAAACTTCTTTTGACTATGTTCCTGAAATGGCTAAGTCTGAATTGTATCTGGAGTTCAAAGCCATAATCGGCAAGAAAACAGTAACTATCCCTGCTGTAAAGGTAGCTGATGGTGTGATTTCTACTTCTGAAATGATTGGACAGACATTGGGCAGTGCTAATCCTGCTAATGGTGACGATGCTTTCCAGCGTATCATCAAGGAAAAACACGATGCTAACATCATGTTCCTTATCCAGCAAGCTAACGTTCGCGCCAGCGAATTGAAAGCCGCTAAGGAATTCAACGAAGAAGTGAAGAATGTAGACGGTGCTGTAAACAAGAAGATCAGCAACATCGAAATTTCAGCTTATGCATCTCCCGATGGTGGTGTAAGCCTGAACACTAAGTTGGCTGAAAACCGTCAGGACAACACTGCAAAAGTTATCAACCAGAACTTAAAGAAATCTAAAGTTGACGCAGCTATCGATACTAAATACACTGCTCAAGACTGGCAAGGTTTCCAGGAATTGGTATCTAAATCCAATATTCAGGATAAAGAACTGATCCTTCGTGTTCTGTCTATGTATTCTGATCCTGAACAAAGAGAACAGGAAATCAAGAACATCTCTTCTGTTTACAAGAACTTAGCTGACGATATCTTGCCGCAGTTGCGTCGTTCACGTCTGACTTTGAACTATGAAATCATCGGTAAGTCTGACGAAGAAATTGCAAGTCTGGCTGCATCTGATCCTAAGCAGTTGAATATAGAAGAATTGCTGTATGCAACTACACTGACTAACGATCCGGCTAAGCAAGAAGTTATCTTCACTAAAGCTACTCAAATCTATCCGAACGATTTCCGTGCTTACAACAACTTAGGTAAGTTGGCTTATCAGGCAGGTAACCTTGACAAAGCTGAAAGCTACTTCAAGAAAGCTGCTTCTATCAAAGATGCTCCTGAAGTTAACATGAACCTCGGTTTGATCGCTTTGATAAAGGGTGACAAGAACTCTGCTGAGAGCTATCTGAGCAAGGCTTCAGGTGCCAAAGAGCTGAACGAAGCATTAGGTAACCTGTATGTTGCTCAAGGTCAATATGACAGAGCTGTAAGCGCATTCGGTGACACTAAGACTAACAGTGCTGCTTTGGCACAGATCTTGGCTAAGGACTACAACAAGGCTAAAAACACTTTGGCTAGCGTAGCAAAACCTGACGCTTATACTGACTACCTGATGGCTGTATTAGGTGCAAGAACTAACAATGCTTCTATGGTAACCAGCAGTTTGAAGAACGCTGTTGCTAAAGAACCGTCATTGGCTAAGAAAGCTGCTTCTGACTTGGAATTTGCTAAGTATTTCACGAATGCAGAATTTATGAGCATCGCTCAGTAAGGAGCTCTTAACTCATATTAATTAGTTCCTATTAAAAAAACTATAGGATGCCCGACATTGAGAAATGTCGGGCATTTCTTTTTTATTATCTGCAAAAGCCGTACTTTCGCGGAAAAGTATTTCAAAATGAAGAAAGTCTGTCTATTATATTTTCTATTAATCGCCCTTTTTGCCTGTGGTGAAAAGAAAACCGACAGCATCAGTCTCAACGGAGAAATCAAGGGATTGGGCAATGATACCATCTATTTATATGGTGCGGATAGAATGTATGACCGTATGGATACACTGATTGTCGAAAACGATAAATTCTCTACAACACTTTCCGCTGATACATTAGTGAGTACTATCTTATTATTCAGTGATGGGACGGAATACCCACTCTTCCTGGATAAAGGAAACAAAATACAAATAAAAGGATCCGCAGCTGAGCTGTCCTCATTGCAAATCAGCGGTAATACTCCTAACCAAGATCTAACAGACTTCAACCAAGAACTGAAAGGTCTGGGTACACCTTCCGAGAAAGCTCTGGAAGAAAAAGCAGAGAATTTTATAACCAAACATCCCTCTTCATTAGCCAACATTTATCTGTTGGATAAATATTTTGTACAGAAACCCCAGCCCAATCTGGAACAAATAAAAAAATTGGCTGACCGTATGACCGGTGACTTGAAAGACCGTCCCTATATGGAAATCCTATTAACACATATCGAAGAAGAAGAAAAAGTAGATATAGGAAAAGCAGCTCCTTATTTCCGCATACGCAATACAGAAGGCAAAGATATCAATCGTTCCGATTTCAAAGACAAATATCTACTGATACAGTTCTGGGCTTCATGGGATACCATCAGCCGGGAAAAGAATGCAATGTTCCGCCGTATCTATAAGAAAGAACAAAAGAACAAAAACTTCGCATTAATGGGCATTTCCCTTGACCTGGACAGAGAGAAATGGTTGGAAGCGGTTAAACAAGATACTCTGAAATGGGAACAGACTTGCGAATATTCCGGATGGGATGGAGATGTTGCCAAACTATTCTCCATACATACCCTCCCAGCCAACATCCTAATCAGCCCTACAGGTAAAATAGAAGGAAAAAATCTGGATGAAAAGGCTATTGAAGATAAACTGAAAGAAATAGCCCAGAAAGAAAAAGAAAAGTAACCATTAATCACTAACCACTAATTACAAATAAGCACGTGTTAATCAAAGTCTTCGGAGCGGCTGTACAAGGTATTGACGCAACCCTCATCACCATTGAAGTAAACAGTTCACGAGGTTGCATGTTTTATCTTGTCGGGTTACCGGACTCTGCTGTAAAAGAAAGCCACCAACGCATTATATCTGCACTACAGATAAACGGATATCGGATACCTACCAGTAACATTGTGATTAATATGGCTCCTGCAGACATCCGCAAGGAGGGATCCGCATACGACCTCCCACTTGCTATCGGCATGCTCGCCGCCGGAGAAATAATCCAATCCGATAAATTAAACCACTATCTGATGATGGGTGAACTGAGCTTGGACGGTAGTTTACAACCCATTAAAGGTGCTCTGCCTATTGCCATTAAAGCACGGGAATTAGGATTCGAAGGTATCATCGTCCCTCGGCAGAACGCTCGTGAAGCAGCAGTAGTCAATAAAATCCAAGTATATGGAGTAGAGAACATCAGAGAAGTCATAGAGTTCTTCAATGACAAGCAGGAACTAACCCCTACTATTGTCAATACCCGTGAGGAATTCTATGCGCAACAAAGTGATTTCGATCTTGACTTCGCGGATGTAAAAGGGCAGGAGAATGTAAAACGTGCATTGGAAGTTGCCGCAGCTGGTGGACACAATATTATCCTCATTGGTGCACCTGGCAGCGGAAAATCCATGCTCGCTAAACGTCTTCCTTCGATTTTGCCTCCTCTCTCATTGGGAGAAAGTCTTGAAACAACCAAGATACACTCAGTGGCAGGGAGATTGCAGGCAAATGAAGGGCTTATCTCCAAACGCCCGTTTCGTGATCCTCACCATACTATTTCTACAGTGGCGATGACAGGAGGCGGTAGTTATCCACAACCCGGTGAAATAAGTCTGGCACATAATGGCATTTTGTTTCTGGATGAACTCCCGGAATTCAATCGCAGTGTGCTGGAAGTTCTCCGCCAACCACTGGAGGACCGTAAAATTACTATCTCCCGTGTAAAAAGCAATGTAGAATACCCTGCCAGCTTTATGCTGGTTGCCTCCATGAATCCATATCCCTGCGGCTATTATAACCATCCCACCAAATCTTGTGTATGTAGTCCGGGACAAGTACAGAAATACCTGAGCCGCATTTCCGGTCCTTTACTCGACCGTATAGACCTGCAAATCGAAGTTGTCCCCGTACCTTTTGAAAAAATGTCCGATGCACAGCCCGGAGAGGCAAGTAGCATCATACGGGAACGCGTAATACATGCCCGCCAGATTCAGGAAAACAGATATGCCGAGGTTGCTGGTGTCTACTGCAACGCACAAATGAACAGCAAACTCCTGTCATTATATGCCCGTCCGGACGACAGAGGACTCATGTTATTGAAAAATGCCATGAACCGGCTAAATCTTTCTGCCCGCGCTTACGATCGCATACTAAAAGTAGCACGTACTATCGCCGACCTTGAGAGTAGTGACCTGATACAGCCTTCACATTTAGCAGAAGCCATCGGCTACAGAAACCTGGATAGAGAGGACTGGGCAGGGTAATTCAAGGAAAAAAACGATAGTTCGCTATTTTCCCCCTAATTTGCATCATTTTCTCCCTAACTCCGACAGTAT
>Ga0192239_1012_pt1 | contig 64724 bp, 66 predicted proteins | sample Koala_Koa27_G3_FD_131231 | JGI IMG/M metagenome (GOLD analysis project Ga0192239, IMG submission 131231) | Enriched cells from koala feces incubated with labeled cellulose particles, San Francisco Zoo, California, United States - Koala_Koa2-7_G3 ... | reverse complement strand
ACTACCTATAAATAATAGATACAACATTTAAACATTTAAAAACAAAAAAGATGCTTTGCTCCATAAAACAACAAAGATGATGGATAAGAAAAAGGGAAATGGCATAATTATAACAGGCAAATGAATCATTTTTAAACATATAATAAAATAATTGTTCTCACCTTTGTCTATTGAATTTACATTCAAATCAAGTATTATGAAAAATAGACAAACTACTATCTTATATGTCTTATTATGCTGTACATGCCTTTTTTCGTGTCAGCGTGATAATACTACCAAGCTATTAGAGTTGGCAGAAGCCCAAATATGGGAAAACCCGGATTCTACTTTACAGATACTGGAACAGATTTCTTCACCGGAAAAACTCAAAGGAAAAGAACAGGCTGACTATGCTTTGCTACTGACACAAGCAAAATATCGCTACAACATCCTGGCACCTTCAGATTCTCTGATAAATATTACAATAGATTATTATAAAGAAAAGGCTGACAGTTTATTAAATGCGGCTTTGAAAACATCTGATCTAAGTGCAAAAGTCAATATCTATTCTATATTATACAAACGAGCAGAAGAAGATGAACAATATAAGAAAGCTATTAGATATCTTAAGAATTACATTGCGGTTATTGATTCCGTTCGGGATAAACTAAAAAGTACAGAAATTAGAGAATTACAACTGAAATACGATACTTCTGCCATCCTTCATCAAAAAAACGAAATACAAATGAATTGGTATCTCACTATCGTTATTGGAATCTTAATAGTAATAACATTAATGTTCCTTTACTCCTATAGTCTGAAAATATATAGGAAGCAGAAAGGAGAAGAGTTATTCCAACAGAAACAAGAGTCTATTAAGCTACAAGAGCGGATAGATGGCCTCCAAATAATGGTAGAAGAAAACGAGAATCTGCACAACCTGGAACGAGAAGAAGCATTGAATAAAATCATAGCCTTGCAGAATGAAAAAGGAGAAAAGGATATACGTATAAAGCAGCTGGAAATCATGTTCAGGGCAAAAGACATCTCCATTTCATCGACAGATGCTGAAGCCTTACAAACATTCCTCAGAATTACAGAACAAAAAGAATATACCCCAGCTACAAATAGAGATAATCTCCAGCACTGGCTAAACATCACTCATCAAGACTTTGCAATCCGCTTAAATGACAAATACCCCTCACTCACCGGGCGTGAAAAAGATATCTGTTACTTGACAGCTTTAGGCTTATCTCTCGACACTGTTGCACAACTTCTCGATGTACAACCTCGAAGCATTGAACGCTACATCAGCCGTATATGCGAAAAGTTCAGCTTTTCAAAAGGGAGTAAAGAAAGCTTTATTGATTTTATAATGGCATATGCACATAATAGATATAAACATACATAATATTATAAATTTAATCTTGAAAAAAATGACTGAAAAGGAATTAGCTTTATTACGCAAAGCATTAATGCAATCTCAAAACTACCTGGAATTTGGTTCCGGAAACAGCACTTTGTTGGCTACAGAAACAGAAACCATCAAGCATATTACAGTAGTAGAATCTGATGCCTCTTTCTGGAATGAGAAACTATTGAATATACCCTCCATAGAATACGGTGTATATACCAAGCGTATAAAACCATTATTAATTAATATAGGCCCAACCGGTGAATGGGGATATCCCACAGACAGTAGTTACCAAAGCCAATGGCCGCTATATTCATCCTCAGCTTTTCATGAAAAAGCATCATACGATTTAATATTAGTAGATGGACGTTTCAGAGTAGCATGCATATTACAAGCTTGTCTGCACTGTTCCCCAAAAACTAAAATCATAATACACGATTTTTTTAACCGTCCTATTTATTTTGTTGTTTGTCCTTTTTTTAAAATTAGAAGAAAAAGCTGACGCATTGGGTATATTCAGCATAAACAAAAGAAAAACAATTGGAATACTAAAAGAATACATATCTATATACGAAAAACTGCCTGGTTTTTAATATCACTTCCATTAAAATAGTCTTTATTTTGTCGCAAAGCCCAAGACAAGACAAGCATAATTATTTAATTATCAACAAATTAAACAATCTCAAAATATTTTCAACTTCTATAATAATGTTCATTTTTTCTATCTAACTTTGTCACAAAACCAAAAGATAAATATTATGAGAACAGTAGTTTTATTGATTTTTATATTATTCAGCTTTCCGATTTATAGTATCATTCCAGATGAAGCAAAGGATATTAAGATAAAAAGTGGAAAAGAACTAACCCAAACTTCATCTTTATCATTTCCACTTGAAACATATATAAAAAAGCCGCATTCATACAACTCTACATAGCATAAAATAAATAAACCATAGATATTTCTTTTTACAATTGATAATATATGCCAAATAATTCATCCATAAAGCAAATAACAGATTACCAGATACTAAATGGAGGTTTCTGTTCAAGCCCAAGTCTTCTTGAAGGGAAAATGGGTATAGCCTTATTCCTTTTCCTTCAAGCACGATTTACCCATAATAACTGGTATGAAGATTTCGCCGGAGAATTACTGGATGATATATGCGATAATCTTCACATAGGTCTTCCTATTACTTTTGCAGATGGATTATGCGGCATTGGTTGGGGAATTGAGTTCATGAAAAGACTAAATTTCATAGAAGGAGATACAGATGATATCTTATGTGACATTGACCGGAAAATAATGGAACGTGATGTACGTAGAATCTCCGATATGACTTTCGAGTATGGTTTGGAGGGCATTGCAATATATGTGCGAAGTCGCATTGATAGTGTCAGAGCAACAAAGAATAAACAACCATTTGATCCTTCTTACCTGGAAGAGTTGGAAGAGTCTTGTCTAAGAAACAACATTCTGTTGTATTCCACGCAATATAGCACAGACTCTACATGGAATCGGATACTAGATATATTAGCAACCCATCCTTTTTCTGAAGAAAAAAGTTGGAAAAGAGGATTAGTAAAACTAAGAACCATTTATGAATAATATTAAAATCAGTATATTAATCTCGGCTTACAATGTAGAAAACTACATTGAGGAGTGCCTTCATTCTCTAAAATGTCAAACATTAAAAGAGATAGAAGTGATTATTGTTGATGATGGTTCTACAGACAAAACTGGTGAAATAGCAGAAATGTATGCCCATTCCGATCGACGTTTCCGTGTTGTTCATCAGTCAAACAAAGGATTAACCCAGAGTCGCAACATTGGTTTGTCTCTGGCACAAGGCAAATACGTTGGTTTTGTAGATGGTGACGATTATGTGTCCAAAGACGCTTTTGAACAATTGTTTTTACGTGCAGAAGCATATTCGGCTGATATTGTTCTTGGCAGTGTTTTATATACTTATGAGGATGGCACTTTTCAACGAGTAGGCAACAAATCGGTAGCCTTTCAATCTCATTCCGGAACAATGGAAGGGAAGCAATGCTTCAAATTGCTGATAAAAACCGGATGTTACATACCTATGGTATGGAGCAACCTATATCGATTGGATTTTATCCAACAGAACCAACTACACTTTGAAGCCACTTTTCATGAGGATGAATACTTTATGCCGTATGCACTTTTTTTGCCAAAAAAGTAATTGATATTAATATAGACTTTTATTTCTACCGCCAACGGCAAGGCTCTATCATGCGCAATGACAATAACCTGATAAAGCGCTCTGAATCTCTTTTTTTCATAAGTTCAAGATTGAAGGAATTTATAAAAGAAAAGACAAATGGTAAAGAATGTGACGAAGCAGGACAAATGTTTCTATTACAAGCGGGTTCTTTATACGAGCGTGCTCAAAGTCTATACGAGAGACAACTAAGCATTTCTTCAAAAAAATGTTTGTTTATCATTTCAGAAGAAAGTGTAGCAGGAAAGTATGGAGTAGGTACATATATCAATCAATTAACTCAGTGCTTTGATCTTTCAATATGGAACGTAAATGTTATTATTTTGCATGCTCGTTCTAAAGAAGTACAGTGGAAGATAAAAGAGGGAATTGCCTATTATGAAATACCAATGCCAGGTAAAATGCAATATTACAGTTCATCTTTGGATGAAAAACAATATTATAGAGGAGTCTTTTACTATTTAGCTTCACGACTTACATTATCCCCAAAAATCTATTGTCATTTCAATTTTGCTATCCACCATGATTTAGCTTTGTTATTCAAAAAGAAATCGCAGGCCAAAATTGTATTCACTCTTCACTATACTGATTGGAGTTTTGATTTATTGGGAGACCGTGCTTGGTTAAAACAGATATTAGCCAATCCTATAGGAAACAAAGATAATCAGGTAAAGAAAACTTTTGAACGAGAGAAGGCATTTATGATGGAGTGCTGTGACTATGTAGTAACAATAGCTAACCATTCTTATAGAATGCTGAAAGAACTTTATGAAATTCCCCAAGACAAATTAGCCTTTGTTCCAAATGCCCTTAAAGATGAATATCAACCGAGAAATAAAGAAGAACTAAATACTTTGCGAAAGAAATACGGATTTAATGATAATGATAAAATAGTATTATTTGCAGGTAGAATTGATTCAGTAAAAGGTTTTGCGGAATTGATAGAAGCCATCAAATTAGTACAGAGGGAGATTCCTAATACCAAATTGGTTATAGCTGGAAGTGGCAATTATACTCTTGCTCTTAGTGCTATTGCTCCATGTTGGTCAGGATTTGTTTTTACCGGATTCCTCTCTAAAGAGCAACTATATGACTTGTATGCCATAGCAGATATAGGAGTAGTACCTTCTAAACATGAGGAATTTGGATATGTGGCTGTTGAGATGATGATGCACAGGCTTCCGGTTATTGTCAATAATACGACAGGGCTGAAAGAAATAGTGGAAAACGGTAAGTTTGGTGTTATTTTTGATTATGGAGAAAATTGGGATATTAAATCACTGAAAGAAAAGATTATCAGCAATTTAACTAGTGACAAATCTAATAATCAGATGATAAAGGAAGCAAGGAATAAGATTTTAGAGTGTTATTCATTGGATTCTTTCTGCAGGAGAATTCAGAATATATACAATCACATGGAAAATCCATGTAGTACTTATCTTAACAATTTAAATTATTTGCAGTATGAAGAAACTTAAAAAGATTTCTTTGCAGAATCTTGTTCAAGACGAGATGGCAAAAAGAGAACAGAACATGCTTAAAGGTGGGGTTTGCGCTTGCTCAACCGGATGCCCTTGTGCTTATGCCGGTTCTCAAACAGGGCCTAATGATTCCTATTATGGAGGATCATCCACTAATGACAATGCAAATGCAAATATTTCACTGAATGCAAATAGCAATTCAAATTAAGTGAAAATTATTACAGTCTCAATGAATAACTAAGTAAACTTTATTCTTTGGGAGTTTGTGAATTTTGCTATATCGTTAATGGATATGCAAATCTATCAAGGAAATACCTATTAATAAATTGCTCGTCCTTCAACACGAGCAGTTTATTAATATATTTTTCAGAAAATGATACAACTGTAGAACTAAAATAAACATTTTATGAAAACATCAATGAAAGAAATAACCTGGTATATCTTTATTTTTCTTTTCGCATTGACATTAGAGGGATGCAATGATAAAACGGTGAAGCAAGAAAAAGCAAAAAAATGCAACCAGATACATTGATAACCAATACAGACTCTTCAAGTGTCTCTAAGGAAAAGGATATTGCTACGCAAAACGCACCAAAGCCACAAACAATTGTTCAAAAGACATCTAAGCAAAACACAGCATCAAAGGCACAAAACATCAGCCAAAAGAACATTGATTTGAATAAAATTTACGAACAATCCGAAGTTACTGCAGCGAGATGGCCTTTGAGTAATTCGCAGTTTATGGAGTTTCATAATAAGAATTTTAAATATCCCAATATAGAACCTATTAATGGAAATGGTTTGGCTGATTTAGTTATAGAAGCTGATGGAACCGTTTCAGATGTGATAATCGTCAAAGGTATTCAGCCAGATTTGGACAAAGAATTTAGAAGGGTATATATGTTATTACCCAAATTTATACCGGGTAAAATAAACGAAACGGCCGTGCGTTCAAAACTTAGGTTTCCTATACTCTCCAGATTTGTAGAATCAGAAAAATAATTAATTCCAAGTGAATATGAAAAGTACAATGATTCAAAAAGTAAAGGAAATAAAGCATAAAACCTATCTTTTTTTGTTTATAGTGACATTAGTTGGTTGTACAGAGAAACCTGCAAAACAAGGTGAAATGAAACAGTTGTCTTCTAATACACTGATAGAAAAACAGCGTTGGAAGAAGAAAATAATGTTGCACAAGTAAGTATAGAGAAGAATGTTCAGCAATCAACTGATATGCCCCTACAAAAAGAAACAGCAAAGCAGGATGAAATAATATCCAAAGAGATAGATTTGAATAAAATCTACGAAGACTCTGAAGTGGTAAGGGCATTTCCTTCTTTAAATAATTCCCAACTTCTTGATTTTATCAGTAAACACTTCAAATATCCGAATATAGAGTCTGTAAACGGTAAAGGATCGGTTGATTTGGTAATAGAAAGAGACGGTACTGTTTCAGATGTGATAATCATCAAGGGCATACATCCCGCTGTAGATAAAGAATTTATTAGAGTACTCAAATTATTACCTAAATTTACTCCAGGCAGGATAAACGAAACCCCGGTACGTTCTAAATTCAGAGCACCTATAAATGCCAGTACTATGTAAAATATAAAACCGAATAAATAAGAAAATATGAAGAATATAAAAGGATTTAGCATCGTAACAGTCTTGTGTACAGTTTTAGTAACAGCAAGTTGCAGCACATCCCCTAAAGGTGACGGCACTTTGACATTTGTAGAAACCGATACCGATAATACCTTAACGGTTTGTCATTTTGATCAAGTAAAAAATACTATTGACATCAATTTAAGTGACCTAGTAGAAGAGTTTAAGATTGTCCACTTTGAAGATTCAGATAGTGCTTTTTTCAAAGCTAACGGTTTTTGTATTACAGATCATTACATAGGCATTCGTCAATCAGACAATCTTCCTTTTTTACCTTTCACCCATGATGGAAAGCTAAAATGTCAAGTTGGTGCTATAGGTAATGGTCCGGGAGAATATAGTTGGTCTATTTATGATGAAGTAATTAATGAGAAAACAAAAGAAATTTATTTGGCTTCCTTTGCTTTCTTACCCAAAATATTGGTGTACAATACAGACGGGAAGTTTATGCGTGAAATTGCTACTAAGGAGAAATTAAGTAAACCTAAAATAGAAGTAGATGACGATAGAGACATCACCATTATTCACATGCCCTTTGAAAACAATAAAGAGAAATTCCTCGCCGCCGTACATGACAAAAACGGCTCATTTAAACAAGAACTAAAACCTACTCCCAACTTTTTGCAGAGAGATTTCAATCAAGAGATATTTGCTTACCATAATGTTCCCGGATTCAGTTTCTTTCTGACTTCCAATGACACTCTTTTCCACTATAACAAGGATGCGAACAAAATTTATCCTAAGTTCAAGATGGATTTTGGAGAAATGTCCGAAACTCCAATGCATATTTATAATGAAATACCCGACTATTATCTGATTGCCATGTTGTGGGGCAAAGGCGTTATAGCAGTGAACAAAGAAAAGCAAACTTCAAATTATGCCAAGTTGATAAATGACTTTTTCGGACACATGGAGGCTCCAATGTTCAATTTCTGTAATGGATGGTTCTACCAGATGTTTGAGCCGGAACAGCTTATTACTCTAATAGAGAAACGCCTTGCCGACAGCGACTGTTCTGCCGAGGATCGCAAACAGTTGGAAACAATGTTGGAATCCATTGATGAAGAAGGCAATAATATCTTGTTTATGGGCAAACTAAAGCAAAAGGGGAAATGAAAGAGGAAAAAGCGAATGACAAATTTCAATTAGTTGACGCCAATCAGATAGAATATAATCTGATACACTTGAAGCAATTGGTCTTCGAGGTTACCGATGCTTGCAATTTAAAATGCAAATATTGCGGTTATGCAGATTTTTATCAGGGATATGATGAACGGATAAATAAAATGCTTCCGTTTAAAAAAGCACAATTAATCATAGATTATTTACATGACCTATGGAGAAAAAACTATGTGAAAGGAACTTCTTTTCCTATATCAATCAGCTTTTATGGAGGAGAACCATTGCTGAATGTCCCGCTAATCAAACAGATTATATCTTATTTGGAATCACTCGACTTCGTAGGAAAAAAGTTTTTCTACAACATGACTACAAATGCGATGTTGCTTGATAAGTACATGGATTTCATTGTAGAAAAAGAGATTCGTTTACTTATTAGTTTGGATGGCGATGAAGAAGGACAAAGTTATAGGATTAACCATGCCGGCCGTAATTCTTTCTCGCGAGTTATTCACAACATCAAATTATTACAAGAAAAATATCCGGATTATTTTGATAAGTTAGTTCAATTCAACGCTGTTCTGCATAATAGGAACAGCGTTGAAGCGACCTATCGCTTTATTAAAGACAATTTTAACAAATCCCCCAGAATTGCTCCTCTAAATAATTCAGGTATTAAAGATGATAAAAAGAAGGAGTTTATAAATACTTATAAAAATGTTTCTGAAAGCCTCAAACAAGCGCATAACTGCGAGGCTCTAGAAGCTGAAATGTTCATAAGCGCTCCTGATATACATCAGTTGGCCAATTATATTTTCTTTGAAACCAACAATGTATACAACACTTATAACGAGTTGTTTTTAGATAAAAGCAAATTGACAGTTTTCCCTACCGGAACATGTACTCCTTTCTCTAAAAAAATGTTTATTACAGTAAACGGAAAAATCATCCCTTGCGAGCGTATAGACCATGATTTCGCTGTAGGATTCATACACGATGAATATGTTGATTTGAATTATGAATACGTTGCAGATAGGCATAATCACTTTATACAAAAATATAACAAACAGTGCAGTGTTTGTGCTTTGTATAAGAACTGCATGCAATGTGTATATCAAATTGATGATATCAGAACAGACGGAACAAAGTGCCTGAGTTTCTGTCCGATGAAGTCATGGAATCACAATGCAACCAAGCAGCTGACTTATTTGCGAAAACATCCGGAAGCTTATCAAAGGATTTTAAATGAGGTATCTATAAGATCATAAACTATGAAAAAGAATTGGCTAACACTTAATAGTGAGACTTTCCTATGGATTAAAGGAGAGGAAGGATTATTGTACAATACATTGAATGCAACTTCTTTCCCTTTTGCAAATATAGGGGAAGTGGAAAAAATATGTAATGAGTTGCTGAAGGTTGACAATTTGTATTCAGTAATGGTATCTGATAATCAGCTTCAAGACAAAAAGTCAGTTGCATGGATTGATTCCATTATAACTAATAACATGGGATGCCTTACAAGAGAAGTAACCTATGAAGAACATCCTGTTTCATTGATGCCTATCTTAAAAGTTCAGGATAATACACAACGTTATGTATGGGAACACAATAGAGGCATTCAGGGTACTATACTTGATAATTTGCATGAAGTTTTCTTCTACATCAATGGGACTGCCAATGGTGAAAACGAGTTATACAAACAGATTATATATCCATTAAAGATAAATGAAAGTTTAGATTATCATGCTATCATAGACTTCTGCTTCAACAGCAAAAATCCTTATTTAACGCGCATTTATCTCATTGGTTCTCTATTTACATATCCTTCTTATTCTATATTATTGAATGAACTACATCAACTGCATATTCAATTAGTGATAACTGTTACTGATGTAGATTATTTGCACTATATGCAAGCATATACAGATTTGGCAATGCAGGAGGATATCATTGTACAAGTAATGATTAAAAACGTAAACGATATAGAAGAATTATTGATCAATCATGATAAGGTGGATGTGCATTACTACTTCCTTGTTGCATCAGAGGCTGAATATGAATATGTTTTAGATACAACAAAAAAGGATGACAATAAATTAGATTATCAAATAATCCCCATAGTAAAAGACAATCTTGATTTCTTCAGAAACTTAGTATATCTGGATGAAAAAGAACTAACAGAAACACCCCTTACCAAACGAGATATTTTTGTCAGACAAAGTATTAACCTCAATGATTTCGGAAGATTAACGGTATTACCTGACGGTCGTGTCTATTCGAATGTCAATCACCCCTCACTGGGTACAATTAAGAACTTACCAATAGATATTGTTTATAAAGAGTTTACCAAAGGGCAATCGTGGTTTAATGTACGTAAACAAAAGCCTTGTTCCGACTGTATTTATCAATGGCTTTGTCCATCTCCATCCAATATTGAATTGGCGATTGGGAAACCCAATCTCTGCTTGATGAAGGAGTGAAATACATAAATCTTTGGTTAGGTTTTAAATCTTGGATTAAGAATGAGAACTGCATTTCCCCATTATTTCCAACTTGATGCGATGGACTGCGGCCCTACCTGTCTACGGATGATTTCCCGTTATTACGGAAAAATCTATTCGTTACAAACCTTGCGCGACCGCTCTTTCATTACCCGTGAAGGAGTGTCCATGCTGGGTATTAGCGATGCTGCAGAATCTATAGGTTTCCGCACATCAGGCGTACGTATCTCCTTTCAACAGCTAACCGAGGATGTGCCACTTCCATGTATTCTGCATTGGCAACAAAGACATTTTGTAGTATGCTATAAGATACGGAAAAAGAAAAAGAAATGCTTTTTCCATATTGCTGATCCGGCATCCGGCCTGATTACCTATCATGAAGAAGAATTAAAAAAATGTTGGTTATCAACAAAGGTCGATGGAGATGAGAAAGGAGCAGCATTGGCCCTGGAACCTTCACCGGATTTCTATAGCCGGGAAGATGAACCGGAAAGCAAACAGAGAAAACTTTCGTTTTTCCTGCAATACCTTACACCTTATAAAAACAACTGTTGCAATTGATGCTTGGCATGCTGACCGTCAGTTTGTTGCAATTGATATTCCCGTTTCTCACACAATCGTTGGTGGATGTCGGAATCCGGGATGGGAACCTCAATTTCATTACCTTAATTCTTGTAGCCCAACTGATAATATCCATATCACAGCTGTCGGTAGACTTTATTCGCAGTTGGATATTGCTGCACATGAACACGCGTATAAACATTTCTCTCATATCTGACTTCTTATCCAAGTTGATGAAGCTGCCTCTACGCTATTTCGATACCAAAATGATAGGCGACATCATGCAGCGCATTGGCGACCATAACCGTATAGAAACATTTCTGACCGGATCGTCCATAAGCACCTTGTTCTCATTCGTCAATTTCTTCATCTTCGGCTTTATTCTGGCTTATTACAGCCTGATCATCCTGAGTGTTTTCCTACTGGGCAATTCACTGTATGTAGCATGGATTCTCTGTTTTATGAAATATCGCCGGGAACTGGATATACGGCGCTTCTCACAAGCATCCAGCGAACAAAGCAGCCTGATACAGTTGGTAACAGCCATGCAGGAAATAAAACTGAATAACTGTGAGAAACAGAAGCGGTGGCAATGGGAACGTATTCAAGTGAAATTATTCAAAATCAGTGTCAAGGGGTTGGCTTTGGGACAAGTACAACAAGTAGGTTCTGTCTTTTTCAACCAAACAACCAATATCATCATTTCATTTATAGCCGCCAAATCAGTAGTGGAAGGTCAAATGATACTGGGTATGATGATGTCTCTCACTTATATCATCGGCCAGCTTAACGGTCCTATAGGTGCTTTCATCGGATTCGCCCGGCAACTGCAAGATGCTAAAATCAGTTTAGAGAGATTGAATGAAATACATGAAAGGAAAGATGAAGAACAGGATATTGCATCCAAACAACAAAAACTTCCGATACAGAAAAACATCACGTTCAACCATGTATCTTTCAGTTATAGCGGTTCCGACCGCGACTACGTACTGGATGATGTCTGCCTTAGCATACCCGAAAAGAAAGTGACCGCCATCGTTGGTGCCAGTGGAAGCGGAAAAACGACACTGGTAAAGTTGTTGTTAGGATTCTATTCCCCGCAAAAAGGTGAAATACGATTAGGAGAGACTCTTCTGGATACTATTAACCCACATTTATGGAGATCGAAAAGTGGAGCGGTAATGCAAGACGGATTCATTTTTTCGGATACGATAGCCAATAACATTACCGTCAGCGAAGAGCAGATCAATCTTGAAAGACTAAAGCATGCAGTAACGGTAGCCAATATTCGAGACTTTATAGATTCTCTGCCTTTAGGATACAATACTAAGATAGGAATGGAAGGAAACGGAGTCAGCCAAGGACAAAAACAGCGGTTACTCATTGCACGCGCCGTATATAAAAATCCCGATTTCCTATTCTTTGATGAAGCAACCAATGCCTTGGATGCCAACAATGAAAAAGAGATAATGGAACATTTGAACAAGTTCTACCAAGGAAAGACGGTTGTCGTAGTTGCCCATCGTCTCAGCACCGTTCGCAATGCCGACAAGATAGTAGTACTGGATAAAGGGAAAATAACCGAGGGAGGAACTCGTCATGAACTCACCGCCCAAAAAGGAAAATATTACCAATTAGTAAAAAATCAACTGGAACTTGGCAGTTAACATAATATCAAAGTATGAGAGAAGACAATATACACAAGGAAATTGAACTGAGAAGCGAGGAAGTGCAGGAAGTGATGAATCATATCCCATCATCTATTCTCCGCTATGGCATTTCCGTCTTACTGGGCATCTTGCTCATACTCTTGGTTGGCAGCACATTTTTCAGCTATCCGGATTCTATAGAGGCGAAAATGACACTTACCACACAAGCACCGCCTGCATATATCATTGCCAAAACAGCAGGAAGGATAGAACAACTGTACGTAACGAACAAGCAGGCTATCCATGAAAGAGACATTATCAGCGTAATACAAAATACCGCCACAACAGAAGACGTACTCTACCTACGGGAAAATCTAAAAGAATGGAAAGCACAAGGTTCTCAAATTGAGCAGACGGACATTCTGTTTTTTCCACAGAATCCCAGAGTTGGGAGATACACAACCGGCCTATTCTTCCTGTATGCTTGCCTGGAACAATTATCTGCAACACATGAAGGAAGGCAGAATCTATGGGACGGAACTTTTAAACACCATAGCCTCCCTGCAGGTAGCGTTATCAGAATGGGAAAAAACTATCTGTTGGTAAGTCCGGTAAATGGTACGGTAGCCTTTATGCAACCATGGGAAGTGAGCCAAACCGTTGAAAGCGGTGAAACCATGTTCGTAGTCATTCCTCAAAATGCAACAAGGCCAATAGGAAAAGCTCTTCTCCCAATGGATGGAATAGGCAAGGTAAAAACAGGACAACGGGCAATCGTCCGCTTTCCTGCTTTTCCGGAACAAGAGTTCGGCTTCATAGAAGGAAAGGTGGTTTCAATATCTCCGGTACCTGACCAAGAAGGATATTATGCACTGGAAATATCTTTGCCACACAATCTGAAAACAAACTACGGAAAAGAACTGCCATTGATAAAAACCATCAAAGGCACAGCCTCCATAGTGACAAAAGAAAAAAACCTGCTTGAAAGATTATTGAATCTAAAACTGTGATATATGAAAAAAGAATTGGTTGATGATGTTTATAAACGATTGATTAATGAAGATTGGAAAGGTCTCTCCCCTTATCTGAAAGGCGGACAGATGGGAATATGCATGTTTTTGGCTCTCTATTCTGAATATAAAAATTACAGAAAAGCCAGAAATTTGTCTGCTAAAATGCTACCTGAAGTGATTAAAGCCGCAGATAAACTGCCTAATCGTCTTTTTGACGGGAGAATAGGCATAGCATGGGGAGTGAAATACTTATCTAATAATGAAATATTAGAAGAAAATGAAATTACTCTGAATATACACAAAGGAGTATGGAGCGACTATCTATACCAAAGTGCAACCATGCCGATCTACCTGCCGGAAGAAGAGCCTGTATTTTCTATCGGCATCTATCTGATTCAGCTACTTAATCAAGAAGATTCGCTCCAAAGATATGTCATGGTAGAAAGACTGCTTGCATTGATTGATGAGTGCGACAGACAACTACATTGTACGATTAAGGATATATACTCTGCCAAGGACATGCCCCTGCCAATGCTTCACTCTATCCTCTTCTTTCTAAGAAAGATGGAAAAGAGCACATTTATCCATATCAAACACAAAAGCTGATAGAGTCGGCAGGCACTATATATCAAAGAATTAAAAACAAAGAACTATTGGATGATTATATTTACCATGTACTTATAGAAAAGGGAAATACTTTACATAACGACCAAACTCTAGACTTCTACATGAAGTTTTTAGGCAACTTAGGCTTTTATAGCCTGCTATATGGCTATCCGGGAATTTTCAATATAGCCCTGAAACAGATGGACAAACAAATTTCCTCCTTTTACTCTAAAGCTACACAAATAATAAAAAAAGGGAATATCAGTATAGAAACACTATGCGGATGGGGATTCGGCTTATTAACCCACACGAAACAAGAAGAATATGAAGAATGATAAGAAAATAAATATGGGAAACATGACATTTTGCATCCCGGTACGCATAGATTCCCCATATAGAGAACGCAACCTATTGGCTGTATTGAATTTCTATGCGCAACAAATACATTGCAAGTATATAATAATGGAAGCTGATAAAGAGCAGCACTTGAAAAAGTTGCCGTCAATTGAAGGACTGACTTACCACTACATATACGATGACAATCCGACATTTCATAGAACATACTATATTAACAAAATGCTGGCACAGACTACCACAGAGATAGCTGCTATTTGGGATACGGATGCCATTGCCCCTATTCCTCAGCTAAGCGAGGCATACAAGACAATCATTGAAAAACAAGTGACTATGATGTATCCTTATGATGGTTGTTTTTGGGGAATTAACGAATTCTTTTCTTCACTCTTTTGCAAAAATCTAAAAATTAGCCTTTTAGAAGACTTTCCTATGATGAAATTCTTAATGTGCGGTTACCATTCTGTAGGAGGAGCGTTCTTAGTTAACGTCAGGCTGTATAAAGAATGCGGATGGGAAAACGAATATTTCATAGGATGGGGACCGGAAGATGCGGAACGCTATAAAAGATTAGTAATCCTGAGCAGAAAGCCAATCAGAACATCAGGTTCTTTATACCATCTACATCATTCACGAGGAAATAACAGCAGTGATGGCAACAAGCAAGTGGCATATATAACCAAAAAGGAGTACTGCCACGTATGCAGTATGCAACCTGATGAATTAAAAGCGTACATAGAGACATGGGACTGGATAAAATAACCGGAATATGAAACATGCAATTTTGCTGCTTTGGCACAAAGACATGGAACAATTGAGAAATCTTATCAAGCTATTCGATGAAGATTTCAAATTCTATATCCATATCGATAAAAAAAGCATTGTATCTGAAGAAGAGATAAGGTTACTTGAGAACAATCATCAAATAGCCGGTATCTATCAAAAGTATAGAATTAATTGGAGTGGCTTCAATATACTGAAAGCCGAACTCTTCTTATTGCAAAGAATAATAAAGGATGGCTCTTGCAGCTACATCCACTTTATGAGTGGACAAGATTATCCCATAAAAAATTTGAAGACAATCAAATCCTTTTTTGAGAAACACAAAGGAACAGAATTCATTGAATACATGAGTCTTCCAACAAAAAAATGGGAACAAGGAACATACGACAGATTTACATATTATAGACTGAACGACAAGTTTGACTATAATACACAAAAAGGACACAAGACAATCGAAAGATTGATTGAACTACAAAAGCAAATCGGATATAAAAGACGGATACCGGATCAGTTCAAGTACTTATATGGTGGTTCCAATTGGATGTCTGTAACATACGAATGCGCAAAGTATGTAATCGAAAACAAAAGAAAACATCAATGTTTCTATAATCGGCTGAAGTATACATTTGCGGCAGATGAAGTATATTTCCATACTGTAATATTAAATTCAACCTTCGCTGATAAAGTAGAAAACAACAATCTGCGTTATATATTATGGGATGGCAATCGCTCACCCAGAGTTCTAAACGAAACACATTGGTGGAATATTATTACCTGCAATCGGCTATTCGCCCGAAAACTTGACAATAAAACTTCCGCCAAACTTATAGAAAACATCAATCGCTATCTATTAGCAGATGAAGACATTGCAATTACTCCCCAAGGCTGTTGGCAAAGTGAGACCTTGAAGGGGCATTGTTATGATGAGGGATTAGCAACCGGGTTACTAAGACTACTACCCTTAATGGGAGTTTGCAGTATAGCTGACTTTGGCTGTGGTCCCGGCTGGTATGTAGCCCTGCTACAAAAACAAGGATATGATGTAGAAGGTTATGACGGCAATCCGAATGTAGAAAAGATGTCATCACTCTTATTTTCAGATGGTTTCCACTGCCAATATGCAAATTTCACAGAAGAATTGGAAGCTGAAGAACCTTTTCACTTGGTGATGAGCTTGGAAGTAGGCGAGCATATAGCAGCCCAATGGGAAGATGTCTTTATTAATAATTTGATTAGAAATACCCGAAAATATATCATCTTGAGTTGGGCGACAGAAGAACAATATGGCGACGGACATGTAAATTGTCACTCCAACAGCTATATTATAGATAAGTTACATCGGCAAGGGTTTATATTAAATCACTCTGCCAGCATGTATCTAAGAGAACAAGTATCCCGATGGTGGTTTAAAAATACAATAATGGTTTTCGACAGAATATGAAAGATGTAGCAGTTATCGTTGCACATGAGATGCACAAATCAATCAATGAGAAATATTTCCGTATCAAAGAGGGATTTAAAAAATACGGAGATACTATACTCCTATTAAACCATGAAGAGGAAAGTGAGGTTCATTTTCCAGAAGGCATGAGCTATTGCATATTCACGGCAGATATGCTTAATGAGTTAAAATATGAGCCAATAGAAGAGACAATTACTCCGGGAAGCAATCATTTCGCATTGCTCTATTTTTATCTTAAACATCCCGAATACCGATATTACTGGAATATAGAATACGATGTTGAATTTTCAGGAAAATGGGCCATTTTATTTAATGGTTTTTCGGATATCCAAACTGATTTTATAAGCACTCACATTATGGGGTATGCAGAAGACAAAGGATGGTTTTGGTGGAATAGTTATCAAGGAGAAACCATGAATATTCCACTTGAAGAAAGGCTTCGTTCTTTTAATCCTATCTATCGAATTTCAGAAAAAGCCCTCAAATTCTTGGATGAATTCTTAAAAGCTCAAAATTGCGGACACCATGAAGTATTGATCCCCTCCTCCCTCTTCCACTCCGGTTTCACAATTGCAGACTTTGGAGGAACCGGAAGATTTGTGCAGCCGGGATATGAAAACAGATTTTATCTATCAATGGATTTGTCTCATAAAAAATGTCCGGGAGGAACTATGCGATGCTCCCCTCAGTTCCATGACATAAAGTCCTATCATCTATCGAATAAGCTGTTTCATCCTCTAAAATACTCAGACTGAAAGGATATAGTACATGGAAAGTTATATCAAAGATTACTCTTCAGCATTATACAGCCTGGCATGCCTGAAAGGAATGCCGGGTAAGTATATTGTGAGACCGGAAGAAAGCTGGATTGATATCATAGAAATATTATTCTGGCTTTCCGGACGCAGTGGAGAACATTTAGAAAGGATACTCATGGTTCTGCCTTTGCGAGAAAGAATAATTTGTATCCTCATCTATTTAGGATACAGCAGTGCGGAAGTAGCAAGAACTATTTGCATAAGCACTGCCGGTGTGGTTAAGGCAAAACAACGGATTAAAAGAAAAATCGGATTACCTACAGATGTAAGTTTGAACGAGTTCATTACCTCTGTATAAAACCTCACTCATACTCATTACACCGTAAGAGATTGTATTAAAAAAAGCGTTGCATGATATGTAGGCTCTTCAAATCTCCCCTCACAAATATTAGTCAAACATTTGACTAATTCCAATAAAAAGCTCTACCTTTGCGCCCGAAAAATAAAAAGCAACGTAGCAATGGGGAATTACAATTCATCCCGCGGGCTTATCCAGCAAATGCTAAGAACCCGCATGGCATTCCGCCAAGCTCTGCAACGCGTTTTGAAACGCAATAACATAGATATCACCTTTGAAATGTTACAAGTACTGAGTTCCCTGTGGCAGGAACAAGGAATCAGCCAGCAGGCATTAGCCGAAAAGACAGCCAAAGACAAAGCTTGCATGACTAATCTGATGGCAAACCTCGAAAAGAAAGGCTGGATCATGCGCCAGGAAGACCCTAACGACCGCCGTAACCGACTTGTGTACCTCACTCCCGCAGGAGAAGAGATATCCGACCGTGTACGCCCGCTCATCAAGGATTTTTATACCCAGACGGGCCAACTGATGGGAATAGAGAACCTAAACGCATGTTCCAATCAACTAGAGACACTCTATGAGATATTCAACCAGTTCTAATTTTCTTCGCCTCTTGCTCATTCACATACTTGCTGTAGCTCCGTTGTGGCTAACCGCTCAGGAGAATACTCATCTATTATCCGTAGACGAACTTTTCCGTCTGGGTACAGAAAACAGTCTTCAACTTAAAAAGAGCAAACTACAAGAGGTTATTTATAACGACCAAAAGAAGTCTGCATACACAGACCGATTGCCAGATATCCAAGTAGGTGCCAGCGCCGGAATCATAGGCCAGCCCGTCATCTTTCAGCGGGGACTTTCACATCCCGTGCGCCCCGAAACTCCGGACTGGTCACAAAACTATAACATCAGCTTGACGCAACCCCTCTACCAGGGAGGAAGGATACAAGCCAAAATACATCAGGCCGAACTTAAAGAGCAAATAGCCGCCCTAACCAGTGCCGACAACGAAGCCGAAATCAAGCTGGTACTGCTGCAACAGTACATGACGCTTTTCAGTTACTACAAGCAACGGGAAGTGCTGGCACGCAACATCGAAGAGTCCGAACACCGACTGAAAGATATCCGCCGGATGAAAAAAGAAGGCATAGTCACCCGCAATGATGAAATCCGCAGTGAACTGCAACTGACCAACGACCGCCTGGCCTATCAGGAAGCCGACAACAGCATCTCCATAGCTTCGCAGCAACTCGATATTCTGCTGGGACTGGACGAATCACAGCTGATAGCACCGGATACCACTTTACTGTATACCGCCGTCAGTGTGTCTGATTATGATACGTATGTACAATTAGCCTACAACAACTATCCGGGCATGCAGATTGTCCGCCAACAAACCCTGCTGGCAGAAAACGATATCCGGCTGACTAAAGCAAACTACCTTCCCAGCCTGTCACTGCATGCGGGCAACACCCTTGTACGCCCACTCAGCACTACGCTGGCTGACATGTACAACAACAATTGGAACATCGGCCTCAGCCTCTCATACAACCTGTCGTCTCTTTATCAGAATAAGCACAAGATGCACGAAGCCCGGCAGACGGTACAACTTCAAAAGTATGCCGAAGAACTCCTGATGCAGAACATCCGTATTCAGATCCGAACTGCCTACACCCGTCATAAAGAGGCCCTGAGCCGCATAGAAGCCCTGAAGCTCTCTGTCAGCCAGGCAGAAGAAAACTACCGGATTGTGCAAAACCGCTACCTAAACCAGCTTTCCATTCTCACCGACCTGCTGGATGCAAGCAGCGTGCGACTGGATGCTGAACTGCAACTGACCGTTGCCCGTACGCAGGCCATTTACACTTACTATGAATTACAGCGAACCTGTGGCATGCTTTAATTTTTAATTATTAATTTTTAATTTACAATTGCAATCTATGTCCGAATTACAAAAGAAACATAAGCAACTGAAGAGATTAAGAATAAGGAATATCACCCTCAATACGGTATGTATCCTCCTTGCATTGGCGGGAATTTCATGGACAATCAATTATTTCTGGAAATACGTCCATTACGAAATCACCAATGATGCCGTAGTAGACCAGTATATAGCTCCGCTCAATATCCGCGCTTCGGGTTATATCAAGGAAGTCCGCTTCACGGAGCACCAGCCCGTGCATGCCGGAGACACCCTTCTCATTCTTGACAACCGGAAATACCTCATCAAAGTAAAGGATGCAGAAGCTGCCCTGATGGATGCGAAAGGTGCAAAAGATGTATTAAGTTCCGGCATTCAGACCTCGCAAGTAAATGTAGCCATTCAGGAAGCCAACATTGCAGAAACCAAGGCCAAGCTCTGGCAACAGGAACAGGACTATCGCCGCTATGCCAACCTGCTTGCCGAAGAATCCGTCAGCCAGCAACAATATGAACAGGTAAAAACCGCCTACGAAGCAACCCAAGCACGCTATCAGGCCCTGCTGCAACAAAAGGAAGCGGCAAAATCCCAATACTCCGAAACGAGCAAGAAATCCACCGGCATCGAAGCGAATATCCTTCGCAAAGAAGCGGATCTGGATATGGCAAAATTGAATCTCTCTTATACGATAGTCACCGCTCCTTACGACGGATATATGGGGCGCCGCACCCTTGAACCGGGGCAATTCGTACAAGCCGGGCAAACCATCTCCTATCTTGTACGGGGCAACGACAAATGGATCACCGCCAACTACAAAGAAACGCAGATTTCCCACATCTACATCGGGCAGAAAGTACGCATCAAGGTCGATGCTTTCCACGGGCATATCTTTCACGGCACAGTTACCGCCATATCCGAAGCAACCGGTTCCAAGTACGCCCTGGTTCCGACTGATAACTCCGCCGGCAACTTCGTCAAAGTGCAGCAACGCATTCCCGTTCGCATCGAGCTGGACGACGCCACTCCCGAAGAGATGAAAAGCCTCCGCGCAGGCATGATGGTAGAAACCGAAGCACTGAGAAAATAAGGAAGTCTATTGATGGTAAAACTGAACCTTCCACTCCGTCCCTGGGTACCGCAATGGCTGGGTATCGTCACTATGTTCGTGGTGATGTTCCCTATCATTATGCTCAACGGCACCTATATGGGAAGCATGCTGGAAGTCAGCAGTACCCTCGGGATACTCAGCGAAGACATCACAATGGGGTATTATGCGGCAGCGGCAGGTATGGCGGTAGCTTATCCCATCATTCCTAAAATTCGTGCGATCGCCACTCCAAAAACGATGCTGCTTACCGACCTGATCCTGCAAATCTTTCTCAGCTACATCTGCGCCCAGGTTGGCAATATGGACATCACCATTATATGCAGCTTCTTCATCGGCTTCCTGAAAGCTTTCATTATGTTGGAGTTTATTATTCAGGTACGCCCGTTCTTCAGTCCGAAGAATGTGCGTAGCGAGTTCTACGCCTACTTCTACCCCATCGTATTCTCCGGCGGACAAATATCCATGGCGCTGACGGCACAATTGGCCTATTACTATCAGTGGCAGTACATGTATTACTTTACAATCCTGCTGATGCTGATTGCCATTATCTTTATCCTGTTGTTTTTCCGGTATGCCAAGCGCCCCATGCGCATCCCTTACAAAGAAATCGACGGAAGAAGCATGTTTATCATAGCTGCTGCATTGCTTTTCAGCATTTACATATTTACCTACGGAAAGACATTAGATTGGTTCTCCTCTCCCAAAATACGGATTTATACGATTGCCATCCCCATACTGATTTACCTTTTCGTCCACCGGCAACGGACCCAGGAGAAGCCGTACGTCAGCCTGAAACCACTCTATCACCATAAATCCATCATCGGATACACTTTCATGGTACTGGTCATGTTTTTCAGTGCCAGCAGTTCCCTGATTACCAATTACCTGAACAGCATTATCCGCGTAGACAGCGTGCATGTCAATTCGCTCAGCCTGATGCTTATACCGGGATTTATTGTGGGAGCCATCATCTGTTTCTGGTGGTTCAGATGGCAGCGATGGCGTTTCCGCTATCTCATTTCCGGAGGGATGTTCTGCTACGTCATCTATCTGGTCATCCTCTACTTCGGTATCACGCCCTACTCCACTTACGAGATGCTTTACTTTCCGGTTTTCCTCCGCGGACTGGGGATGATGACTCTTTTCATAGCCTTCGGTGTATATGTAGTAGAAGATTTGGATCCTAAGCTCATGCTGTCTAACGCTTTCTTTCTGATATCCCTCCGCTCTGTGCTGGCTCCGGCAATATCCGCTTCTTTTTTCAGTAACCTGCTCTATTACTTACAAATTAAGGGAATGAATACCCTTTCTGAACACATGACGCTCACTAATCCACTGGCTTCCTCCCGCTATGCGCAAGCCATAAACAGTGCCTTGGCGCAGGGACACGGATACGATGAAGCCAGCCAGTTAGCCGCCAATAACTTTTATTCCACGCTTCAGCAACAGAGCCTGCTACTGGGCATCAAGACTGTAATCGGCTATCTGCTGATTGCCGCATTGGTTATCGCAGTGGTTTCCGCTTTCATCCCTTTCCATAAGACTCTGAAAGTGGCTGTGGTGAAGACGGGAGACGATATGGTATAAAGATTATAAATGCCAGCTAATTCCGCATGCCATCTCCAGATAGTGCACACGTACACGTTTCGAGTAGCGATCCTCAATCTCTCCTGTCAACAGGTTTCTCTTTTCAAAAGTCTGCGTAGCCCGTTCAGGGAGGAAGATATATTTTGCCTCCACCGAAAAATGGAGTTTGCGCCAGATACGCCTCGACAACATAGCCGAAGTCTGAATAGCACTCATTAAACCACCGGGTTCTATGGAGAACGACTGATCATAATTAATCCAACGTACTACATTGGAATTCTTTTCTTTCACATAAAAATGAGAAGAATGTTCCTCTGCATCAACCATGTAATATCCCAAGCGCAACTGTAAATCCCATACCGGTTTATTCAGCCGGTAGGCAATGCCGAAAGCCATAGATAAACCGATCCCATCATCAAAGTCATACGCATCTTTTACGAAATGGTCATTTTCATAAGGTTTTCTCAACTTATTCCCATTTCCTTCTCTGATGAGAGGGGCTGAACTCATGGAAGAGAAGATTCCCCAGTGTGGAAGTACATAGAAAGTATAAGCAAAGCTCATGACGGGAACAGGAGAAGAAGAAATCCAGGATTCCCCACTCTGAAAATGAAAGGATACTCCGGTGGTTAAGTCAAGCTGATGACGTGAATTTCTATTTTGTGCCTGTCCGCCCATAATGCTCAGCAGTCCCACTGCCAGCAAAGTGATAAATAGCTTCCTCATTGCCTCTTCATTTATTGCATGGTGATCTCATCCGTTTCTTTGGTAAACTCTTCCCCTTTGCGGGTCGTCACTACGATTTTAAACCGATGCACTCCGGCTTGAGGAAGTGTACGGGGTATCTTATAAAAAACAGTCCCATACATATAACCGTATTTATAATCTGTCAACTGGTCCTCCTGACGCAAAGGATAGTCCATGAAAAGTTCGTTCACATCCGTACCGGCAGGATGGGATTCATCATAAGCGGTAAGTGAGATAATCTGTATATTGGCGATGGTATCAGTCAGGATGTATTCATAATATGTTCCCTCTACAATCTCTTTCTCATATTCAAAGTCCAAGGGTATCCGCAACATATATGCCTGGCGAGATACCACTCCACCCACCGGAGCAACAGGCACGCTTCCGGTATTATCCAAGTGTTCCACCTTACCTATTCCGGTTAAGGTCACCTGACAGGGAATGTATTCCTCAAATTCCTCGCAGCACATTGCCGTACAAAGCAAAAAAAAGTAGTGCCAGTAAAATGGATAGCTTGTTTTTCATATTTTAGTTTTTTAGTGTGTAAGCAGTCTCACCTTTTAAGAAATGCAAGAAATTGTGAAATACTGCATAAGGACACTAATAGTTTTGTGATATATAAAAATACTGATTCGATTGTTGAATCAGTATTTCAATGACCACAAATCTTATTATCAATATAGAGTTCCAGTCAGAATAAAACTAAAACAGGTTGGTATAACCATTACATACGCTGTCTTTCTTCCTCAGAAGCCGACTTCCCTTTATACTTGCTCTTTGATGCATTAAATTTATATCGCACGGAGAACTGCCATGAACGAGTATCCAAGTTCTTATCTATCAAGGAAACTATTGGATTAACCTCCATCAACCTCTTCTGTTTGTACGTACCCAGTATATCATATCCCCTTAAGTTCAGAATAAGATTACCTTTCATGAAAGTTTTCGTCACCCGTACATCCATCCGGAACTGGTCATACAAGTAAGTCAGGTTCGAGTGCCCCTTTGATGTGCCCTGAAAATCCAGCATTACCACGAATCCGGCAGGCAGGCGGAACGTGTTCTGCAAACTATAACGCAAAAAGGGCTTTTCATACTTCTGTCCTGTATCTCCATATCTGAAGTAGTCTTTCGATACGCCTAAGCCTGCAACCGGCTCCCAAAAGCCTAAACGGGGAGAATAGTAAACCATAGCCATCAGATTTTGTGTATGATCCATATTCTCCGGAATATACATAACGATATCTTGTTTTTCACCATAAGGATGTGGTATTAATAGTGGCATATTATCATACATCTTATACGAAACCATCAACTTAATTTTCTTCCACAGCAACGAATATGAGATATCATCTATTCGGGTAGGTTTCAGATACGGATTACCGGTTTCATAAGTGTAAGGGTCATCATATTGAATGCTGTTCCGAAGTTGATAATAACTTGGCCGCTGAATCGTAGCACGATATCCCAACATCATCTGTACCTTATCAGACCGGTAACTCACCGAAGCCTGTGGAAAGAAATCTTTATATGTACGGCTTTGTTCATCCACTTTATTGCCATTCTCAAAATAATCGAAACCGACATTTTCAAAACGCAGTCCTAAATTAAACATCCACTTGTCTATACTTTTTAAATAACTGAGAAAAGCCGCAAACAACTTCTGTTTCGACATATTCTCATTAGACGCAAGCGAAGGAGCTCCCTCATTTTCATCTACCCAATAAGTCTGCTCATTGGTCGTATGGCTATATTCCATACCATAATTAAAATTACTTCCCAATAGAGGTGTAGATAAAGTAAGTTTGCCTGCATATAAATCATAGTCCTGTAAAGAGCGCGTACCCACTTCCACTTCAGCTTCTCTTTCAGAAACAGAAAAATCATGGTTTTCACTGCTGCCTTTAGCATAGTCCATATCCAACTGCACTTTAAGCCAAGGGGACACATTACCGGTATAATAAGCATTCAGAAGGTGAGAATTAGTATTCATATCTACCTTGGTATTCGTTGGAAACTCCTCTATTGACACACGATCCTTTGTTACAGCCGATACTATATCCACTCCACCTTTATAATAAGGAGTACACGTATAAACATACTTGGCACCTATAGAATGTCGTTCGTCTAATTCATAGTTGAGTCCTCCCTCCAGATAATGAAACTTATTATGGACCTTTTGCGTGGCAATCTGTTGTACAGCCGTTATGTTTTCTTCCGCTTCCAAAGTCTGCATCGAATTAATATCAATTTCACGTTGTTTCTCACTATACCCGTAATAAGCAAACAGGTCCAATTTATTCTTACGGTAATTCAGATCCACCGCCCTATCGGCAGAAATTTTACTCCTGACATCCATTCTTCCGAAAACCTCACCACCTATCCCCTCTCCGGGTGGACGTATAGCTTCAATCAGAACCACTGCACTAACAGAAGCATCATACTCCGGTCCGGGGTTAGTAATCACAGTAACTTTCTTAATATGTGTAGAGCTTAGCCTCTCCAATTCATTATCATTCCTTACAAGACGATTATTGATATAAATCAGTGGAGTACCTTTACCCAATACACTGATGGCATCTCCATTTTTCACGATAAAAGGTTGCTTTTCCAGAACATCGTTGGCCGTACCCACATTCTTCAGCGGGCTGTTTGCCACATCCATAGCAATGCCACCATTCTCCATCTTAAAATGCTGACGAGTCCCCCTAACAACTACTTCACCCAACAAGTTGGTATCTTCTTCAAGTTTTATTGTATTCAGAACATTCTGCTTTACCGCCACAGATGTAGTCACATATCCCAGATAGCTGACCTTAACAATCGGATTTTCTTTTGTAGTTTCGAGCATAAAGTTTCCTTCCATGTCTGTAACCGTTCCGGCAAATGTCGTAGAGTCCTTATCCTGTACGATAATGATATTTGCAAATGCTAAAGGTTCACCTTTCCCGTCAGTAACTCTACCGGATATACTCACATTTTGTGCATAAATGCCTGACAATATACAGAAGGTAAAAAGTAGATAAATGATGTGTGTTTTCATACTTACAATATGTTTGGTTTTATAATTCGGAAGGATAATTCTACAAAGCTATTCAATTCATTCTATTTTAACGATATTTTACTAATTTCTTTTCACGTGAATCATAATATTCTTGAATAAATGTAGAGAAATCGGTATCTGCTTCGATCATTTCATACCTTTTTACTATAAAAATAGCCTCACGTGAAAAATCCGGAGGCTATTGCTATTTGGGGTGATTGCAATTAACTAAATCAAGTTATTTAATCAATACTATATACACTGTTTTCATAATCTTGCCTTCTCATCCTCACCGGCACCTGTACCTTTATATTTACTTTTTGAAGAATTAAATCTGTAACGAAGTGTCAACCGCACATTCTGCAAATCTGTCCAACTATCTTTTTCACGCAGAATATTACGTTCTCCATACAATGTCGTATTATTACGCCTCCAGTCAAACACGTCAGAACAATCTAATTTAACCAACAAAGCCTTATCCTTAAAGAAAGTTTTGCCAATACCGACATCAATGTATTTGTTTTCACCTATTAGAAGGTTTTCCACATGCCCTTTGCCCATGAATACACCATCCAATGTAATCTGGAATCCTTTCGGTAACGTGAAAGTATTGAACATCGATAAATAAGGCATCGGTCGATGCATCTTCTTTATAGCTCCCAAATGCTCCAATTCAAACCACTGCTTAATAATACCCGCACTGTAATTAAGATTCCAACATCCTATTGTAGGAGAAGCAGCCAACAGGAAAGTAACCTTATCTATTTTATTGAAATTCTGATAAGTGGTATGCGATATGTTCGGCTGTGTTTCCAACTGATTCGTTACGTGGATAATGGCATTTTCAGATCTCTGATAGCTGATAATCAACTGAAAAAACTTATAAGATGACATCCAAGTAAGATCAGAATAAGTAGTAGGTTTCAGCAAAGGATTACCACTCATGTAGGTATAACGATTGATGTAATTCATATTACCGTCCAATTGCGAATAAGAAGGTCTCCGAGTCTTCATCGTATAGCTTAAATTGGCAGATACCGGTCCAAACGGATAAGCCAATGAAACAGTCGGAAAAACATTATCGTATACTTTACTTTGTTCATTCACCAGTTTACCGCTTTCATAGTAATCGGAGGTATTATGTTCATAACGTATTCCGGCTCCGACATCTAACTTTCCCAATTTCAGTCTATACTCTGCAAAGGCAGAAATACTATATTCCTGAACCTTATTATCCGTATCCTGAAGTATTCCCTGTTCATTTGCAAACTTATTCTTCTGATAAGTATGCGTATATTCGCCTCCGAAGGACAAATTTCCTTTCCAAAACGGATAACTTAATACCAATTTAGAAGCAAACAATCCGTTATCATAGCGGCGGTTCGTCTTCACGGTTCTATCCTGATAATTTTCACTATCTTCGTTTGTCGTCTGCTTATCTTCTTCATAACTCCAACGCATATCAGTATTAAAATTGACCAACCACCTGCCTATAGTCCCCACATAATAGGCATTGACAAGATGAACAGGATATTCATTAGAAAGCACATTTTTACTTTTCCAACTATCATAAGGTTTACCGTCCGCACTTATCTCAGAGCGCATAGTGTAATTGGGTTCCTCGGTGCTATAATAAACAAAATCATAAAGGATGCCGACTGAATGTTTTTCATTAAACATATAGTTGGCACCCAAACGAGCTTTATAATTCTCTCTCCTGGCTAAAGTATATGCATCCGACTTCTGCGTCCACAGCGTATCTACCCATGTTTGCTGGTCCAAACCGATGTTCGTACCATCTTTTCCACCACTGTAGAAAAGAGAGCCTATGATATCCAATCCTTTATGACGATAATTGAAATCGAACTGGTTGAGAGTAAAAAATTCTCTCCATACATATTAGCTGTTTTGACATTGAAGCCCAGCCCTTCACCCACAGGTTTCAAAGTACGAATAAGAACAACCGCCTTTACAGTGGCATCATATTGCGCTCCGGGATTTGTTACCACTTCCACACTCTTTATATCAGAAGAATGTAAACGTTCCAGTTCCGAATTATCCCGTACCAGTCTCCCATTGATATAAAAAATAGGAGTTCCTTTGCCGAACACGGTAAAGCTACCGTCTTTTCCCTGTATACCGGGTATTTTCGCCAATACATCATTAGCCGAACCAGCAACGCTTAATACCGAGTTCTGAATATTAGTAACCAAGGCATCCCCTTTCAGTCTTGTTTTAGGCAGATTTCCCTTAACCACCACCTCATTCAGCATCTGCGTGTCCGACGCAAGCCGTATAACACCTAAATCGGCAGTATGGCAACGCTGATAGACAGTCACATATCCGATGGAAGATATGCAGATAATTTTATCCTTACCATCTACCGCAAGAGTAAAAGAACCTTTGTCATCACTGATTGTCCCTGAAACAAAGGCAGAATCGGCTACTGCCAACAATATCACATTGGCATAGGGAACCGACTGCCCTGCTTCATCCGTCAAGATGCCACTAACCGTTTGCCCGGATGCTTGATAAACAAAGGTCAGGAATAAGAACGCGAGAGAGAAAATATGCTTCATAATAATACTATTTTAATTCATTCAATATTGAGACAGCATCATAAAATCAAATTTTCCTTTATAACCAAAGCTTCAGGACATCTGGGATCAGGATATTCATATTTATCTTTACCGTAAACTTTAGTAATATCTACATAACAGATACGTTTTCCAACATTCAGTTTGCAATCCGAATATACACGGCAACTAGAACATTGATTATTTTCTTTCTGCTCAATCATGCTCTGTTTATAGGGATACATCTTTAAAGCAACAGTTGAGTTCCAAAGATCGCATAAAGATTGATTACGAACATTACCAAATATAAAGTTAGGATTATCATACAGCATTTCACAAGCGGTCACATCTCCATTAGACAATATAGCCATCGAATAACTGTTGGCATTGCATATTTGGTTGTTCTGCACAAAGCTCTCAACCGTAGAATATGGTTGAAGCGTATATTTCCGTTCACTCATTTTATTATGCAATATTGTAAAATGGGCTACAGCGTTTAATTCTTTAGTCTGGTTATAAATTTTAATCAATTCCAAATCACTTGCACGATATTGTTGGTAATTATCTTTAAATGCGGAATAAAAGGCTGGGGTTAACACCCAAGAATTAACATTCGATAATCCATTAAGGAATGAAAATAGCTTTCCTATTTCTACTTCATTTGCATTATACTTAGTAAGAACTGTTCTAACATTTACTTTCAGCCCAATCTCATCGCAGTATTGAAGCATCTGTTTCATTTTACCTGCATAATCATTTTTCACCCGCAACGTTGTCATAAGTATACTCGGCGACACTGCATCCAAGGACACTTGCAAATTTCTCAATCCAACTTTCTTAAGGAAAAAAATATCATCTTTACCTAATGGAACTTTTGTACTCAGAATAGATGAAAACCCATATTGACACACTTTCCGTACTACCTCTTTCCAATCAAGAAAAGCAAATATATCTCCTCCTGACAATGTTAAGTTTATGGTTCCTAATTCATGTGCTTCATCCAACACTTTCAAAACATCTTGGGAAGACAAATCATCCTCTCGATCTCTATCTGCATAGCAATAGATGCAATTAGTACAACATTTAGTAGTTATCATAAAATTAATGTTCAGGGGTATTGAAGGACGCTTAGGAATAAAAGGTTCCATCCAAAGGAAATCTTTTGTTGTATACATAGCTCCGGTAGACCTCTCTTTTGAACTTAGCAGCAAAAAAGGTGGGAATAAAATGTTTACCCCTCTATATTTCCATCCCACCATTTGTGCATTATCAACCAATTTCTTGATGAATCTATCGATAGTTTCAACCCTAAGCTGGGTTACATTTGAGATTTCCTTCTCTGCTATTTCCAACTCGCAATTTTCAATGTGCGATAAGATATATCCAATAATAGGTGGCAGAACACTAATACTCCCCACACTACCTTTTAGTTTTTCACTTGCAGGAATCGCCTTTGCTATAATATAAGAACACCCTCTTTCATTTCTGATAAAATATTGAGGATTGAAGTATACATGCATATATATTACTTATTATGTACTTTTAAAAAGCCGTTCTATTTAAACGAAGCTATCCAAAAATAATTAACTACCTTTGTATAGCCTCGTTAATCACCATGACATCAGAAATCTGCAAAAATATAATAACACAGATTTTTGATAAAGTCAATGTACTCTTTTAAGCTTGCCTAATACCGTCATCCTTTGTTTTATCAGGAACGGTAAAGACAATCTGACCTGCACCTGTATCACACTGACAAGCACCACCTTCAATTTGTTCCAACTCAGAATTCAATAATTCTTCAATCGCTTTTTTTTCGTCATCTTTCATAATTCAAAGATTTTAAATAAAACAACATTGATTAATATCACATTGCAAATATAAGTAGCGCCAGTCCACTTTAACAGGACTGAATAAAAAAACATAGGAGAACTATACTAAATCACGTGGTTTCTTATATATAAGATAAGCCCCATAAATCATGGCAAAGGTTTTAAAAGATAATTGAGGCTGTTTCTCCAAGATTTAGTATTTTTAGCAGTTGTAATAAGCCGTTAAGCTATCGGAGTCTACATGTTTTAGCATCGTATAAAATGGTAGCTGCGCTACATACAGTAATTGTTGAGGCAAAATTAAATTGCGAAATGATTCATTACCACGAAAGTAAAGCAGTAAAATGATTAGTTTGAATAACTTGCTATGACTACAGAAAATAAAATAAAGTATTTTGAGAATCGAGAAGATTGGAGAAAGTGGTTAATGGACAACTTTGAAACCTCCAGTGAAATATGGTTTGTATTTCCCTATAAATCATCCGGCAAAAAAAGTATTTTATACAATGATGCCGTTGAAGAAGCCCTTTGCTTCGATTGGATTGACAGTACAACTAAACCACTTGACAAAGATCATAAAATTCAGCGTTTCACACCCAGAAACCCTAAAAGCACTTACTCGCAAGCCAACAAAGAAAGGCTTAAATGGCTATTGGAAAATAAAATGATACACCCGAAATTTGAGGAGAAAACGCGAAGTATTTTATCTGAGCCTTTCATTTTTCCCAATGATATAATTGATAAATTGAAAGAAAATGAAATGGTATGGAAAAACTATCAATCATTTTCCGAAGCATATAAGCGGATCCGAATAGCGTACATCGAAGCTGCGAGAAAACGTCCTGAAGAATTTGAGAAGCGGTTAAACAACTTCATCAGCAAAACAAAAGAAAATAAAAGGATAATAGGATTTGGCGGAATTGAAAAATACTATTAATCAAAAGATTAGCATCATAAATAGAAAAACGATTTAAAATGAGGACTGAAATACTTGACTTCACCTTTCTGATGTAGTATCTTTGTAGAAGTTTAAGAACAGAACTCTAATATAAACCTAAAACTTTAGCAAATGGAAAAATCCAAAGAACACCGTAATATTCTTACAGCCAAGCATCATAAAGCGAATAAATCTGACAATATTTTCAACAAAACAGATATCAAATATATAATTACTGATAGCTTACTCCCAAGCTATTCAGGCTGATTATAGCTAATCCGAGTGAATTTCACCCTAAATAGTAACGAATATAAAAGAAGTAAAGGCAGTATTTCCTCACAAGGATTACTGCCTTTTTTGTTGAAATATATCCAAATCTGGTGTAATTACCATTTTTTATACTGTTAATAAACGCGGAGAATATTCTTAAAAAACGTAGCTATTATTCTTTAAAAACGCTGATTACGGTTATTAATAGGGTACTTGTTATTGACTTGAATTATTACTTATCTATTTATACCTAAAATTCTCTATACTTCTCTTCACAATAAATGAAATCAGTACATTGATTATCTCGTTATAATTCTCAGAGCAAAGATTTTCAAGACATCTAATAGGTGACAATCGCACCAGTATATTGACAAAGGTATTATAAAGTATCCAATTTATAATAGAATACTTTGCTATTATACACAATTTGATTCACTACTTCCATATACTAAAGCAATTATTTTGTCAATACGAATTAAAAATCTGCCCAAAAAATATTTTTCTATTATAAAAAATCATACATTTGTTAGAAATACCTATTAACCTCTATAAATCATGAAAGAAAATAATAATACAAAGGAAGAAAATAATAAAGAAGTAGATAAAGATATTCATTCTTCTCGATGTTCTGGCTTAGCAGGGCAAAAAGCCTGTAGAAAGTTGGATAACAAAATAGTATATGCTAATTATGTTACTAAATCAGATGGACCATTTTATTGTCCTGTTTGTTTGAGTGATGTAATAATAAGAAAATGTACAGAGAAAGTGGATCATTTTGCGCATAATGCAAGGCAAAGTCCTATTATCGGGAAAAAAGATAGACTTCTGCATGAACAATGTCAAAATGTAATTTTAGAATACCTCCAAAAAAGCTTTCCTTCGGGAAAATGGGAAAAAGAACGTCTAATACCCAAAAATGAAATATATGATTTAAAGGAGGTCATACCTGATATTAGTGGTAGAATTGATGAGCTACCAATAGCAATAGAAGTACAAATAAGCCCATATACGATCAATAGAATACATGAAAAACTAGTAGAATACGAAAAAAGGAAAGTTTTGGTTTTATATATAATACCACTATGTAAGGAACTTGGAGAAGAAGTCTTTCGACCACGCTTATTTGAAAAATATCTCCATAGTTTATACTATGGGAGGGTATATTACTGGATTCCTAATAATGACAATAAAATAGTTTCTGTACACTTTGGACGTTGTACGAGGTGGATAGAAGAATCAACTTGGTTTAGTGAAGACGGGGAAGAATGCAATGCTGGAGGATATTATCTAACTTTTAAAACTCTAAGAAAACCATTTTTTGGAGAACAACTAGATATTGTAAAAGATTTCAAGCAAATGCAAAGAAAAGAGTTTATACCTACTAATGCAAAGAAAAAGATTCCAGCTTGTTCTCTCTTTATAGATAAACAGATGAAATGGTGGGATGAAAAGGAATGTATCATTCAGAAGGAATCAATAATTGAATCTACAAAATTATTTGAAGAATATAACCCTATTGATGAATACGATGAATATTCAGATGAATTTTAGGGGAGTATGAAATGCAAAAATTGTCATAATATGATTTCCTTTGATTTTACTCCAAAAGAATTTGAGTAGTAATATATTACTCTACGAAGATCTTAGTATTGAAGCAAATCATTTTGAAACAAATTATAAAAATTTATTCAACTCTTCTACCAGCAAATACACAGTAGTAGAAGATTCTTGTTGTGCCGGATTATTTCCACCAAACTGTTTCATGATAGTTTTAGCGTGCTTAATGGCTTGTTCTTGTTTAGGAAACAAGGCATTGAACATTTTAGAGCTTACGCCCGATTTCTTTGTATAAGCAAATCCGAGCAAAGTACTCAATATCTTTTCATATTTGGAACGATGTAAAGCCCCTTGGTACAAATTAAAGTGAAGTAAAAACCAAAACTCAAAAGCCTGGTTGCTATAAGCCACTTCAAAACCATTTTGGCGTGCCAATAGAATGGCAGAATTAAAGTCATTTTCAGGAAAGTCATCTTTGTCAAAGACTATCCAATTCTGATTGTATATCCGCCCCTTTAGCTTTTCTTGCTCTTTTATATTGATAGCTTTCTGTACTAATGATAATGTCCCCATACCTTGACCAACAGCTTTCACATTAGCAGAAGTCAAACGAAAAGCATTAAAATAATCCGGCTCAGTATTAACCCCTTCACAGATAATCAAAAATGTTTGTTTGACCTCACGCACACCACTGATACGGGTTATCTTTCTTTCGATACGCGGATTTATATTTTTCCTTCTTATAGCCGTCATAATCTATTCTTCTTGTGTATTAAACAAACGGGTTAAATCTCCGACAATTGGAATTGCTCCATACTTTCCGGATAGGTAATCTTTTTCAAACGAGGCATCATTGCGTACTTTATATTCTGCCAACGAATAAAGTTCGGTTGCTCCATAACGGTCTTTTTGTGTAAACCAAATCTGATCCCGTCGGAATATATTAGCACTCAGCAAGTTTGTATCGTGAGTAGTGAATATTAATTGAGCATTTTTCGGATTGGTTTCTTTTGAATTAAACAGGGCAATAATTCTACATGTAAGAAGTGGATGCATCTTAGAGTCAAATTCATCTATAATAAGACGCTTTCCATTATCCAAAGCATCAATGATAGGGTACACCAAAGAGAAATACTTTATCGTGCCTTCCGATTCGTTTTTCCTGAATGGAAAAGTAATAGCTTTCACCTCATGGCCTTCATCATCATATTGCGTATGCGTACTAACAATCGTATTATCTATTTTTTCAATATTTTCAATACCTAAATCAGCATAACGGGAAAACTCTACAATTCTCTGTTTCATCCTGATGTCATCCAGTTGGGTGGTTGCAGTACTCCATATTTTTTCATCATTGGAACCTAAAATAATAGTGGTATCGTTCAACCACTTCATGATCTCTACTGCTATCGGATCATTGAATTGCGCTGCAACAGAAAGCAATAATGCATTTGCTCTCACCATTCGTTTACCTGCCAGTTCTTTACCAACGACAAACTTAGTATGAATGTCGAAGCCATCTTTTTCCCGGTAGAATAACTCCACCTCTTTAGCCCTCTTTTTATTAGCTTTTTGATAGAGCCATTCCGAATGTACCAATGAGTTATCGGCTTCAAACCCATAACGATATTGATTATCTTCATCACAGAATATTGCTTCAAAATAACTCGGTTCACCCGCAGTAAGCGAGTTTAACCGAAAACTTTCTATATTAATACGTTCTCCTGCTTGAATATCCTTCGATGAGTTTATCACATACCACTTAAAGAATTCAAATGCCTTAATGAAATTGGACTTGCCGGATGCATTAGCACCGTAAACAACTGCACTCTTCATCAATGATAATCCGGTGATGCCTACGCTAAAGATTATATCTTCAGCCGGAACCTGTATTTCTTTCAAAGCTGATGCTGCTAATGACAATGTAGATTGTTCTTTGAAAGACAGGAAGTTTCCTATTGTAAATTGAATAATCATATCTTAACCGATTTATTTGAGAAATTATCACAAATATATCCTTTAATTTTCAAAAAAAAGGATTTTTATTAGATGAATTATATTATTTTATGTCTAATAACATGTATTGGAATAAAAGGGAGGATTAGTAATTCACTAAACTTCGTAGCTCCAACGTTACCCCGTGGTAAATGATTCATTATACATATCAAAAAAAATGAAGTGACGAACGAAAGAATGTAGTACAACATTTTGCTTTTTAAAGAAATAATTTATTTTTGCTTTCAAATAGATTACTACTATGCTTTTATCTAATAAATATATTGTTTGTATCTGGGGAATTTTACTTGTACTATCATGCACAAACACCCACACGGAATCTTCACCAACTCTACTTCCAGAACTGGCGCAAGCAGAAAATTGTATGTATGCATATCCCGACAGTGCATTACATATTCTTGAAAAAATGACACCACCCAAGGTTACTGATAAATATCAATATGCAACGTGGTGTCTGCTACTATCGCAAGCGAAAATAAAGAATTATGTGAAATTGGAATCTGACAGCTTAATATCAATTGGCTATAAGTATTTTCAACAAAAAGAAAATCCACAGAGGAAAGCACTTGCGGGATATTTGGAAGGTGTATATTATAATGATGAGAGGCATGAAGCTGAAACCGCTCTGAAATGTTATTTAGAAGCTGCTACAGAGATAGAAAAGACGAAAGATTATCAATTGGCACATTTAATACATGCCGAAATAGGACATATATATGCATGCCGCTCTTTAGTAGATTATGCAACATCTGCTTACCAGAAGGCTTATGATTTTGCAAAACTATCAAATAATAAAAGATACATTGCCTTATCTTTATCATATATCGGTAGAGCTTATTCAATTAAGCCTGATATGGATAAAGCTATTGATTATTACGAAGCTGCTATAAAAATAGCAAAAGAAACAGATGACAAACAATTCTTAACACCGGATATTCTCAATGAACTCGCCAGTGTTCATACACGTATACCTAATTATAAACAAGCACTTCAATATGCAATGGATGCATTAAAAATAAACAAAAAAAACACCGAAATTCTTCACAAAATTACTTAACGATAGGTAATATATACCGTAATCTTAGGATGAAAGATTCTGCTCAATACTATCTTGAAAAGGCCATCTTATCAGACAATATCTACACAACATGTTGTGCATATCAGGCTCTATATTATTTAAATCGGAATACACCTCAGAGCTATTCTAAATCCATGCAATATTGTGACAAATTTTATATATACTTAGATTCAATCACCAAAATTAAACACGGTGAAGAAATCATTGCTATGAAAGAGAAATATGAGCATGAAAAACTATTAAACGAAAAAAAGACACTACAAATAGACAATGAGCGGATAATACGACACAGCTTATACATCATATTATCCATAGTAATACTCATTGCAATCCTCATTTACATCTATCAACGCAAATTGATACAGAAAGGAAACACCATCCAAACACAGGAAGAACAACTTCGTATGTATAGCCAACAAATACATGAGAATGAAATGCAAATGGAACAAAACGAAATATATATAGCACAACTCTCTGAGCAATTGAACACAAACCAAGGATTGCATGACGCGATAGCGGAACAGCAAAATGCATTGAATGAGTTTAGACTAAAAAACGAGAAATTACAAAAGGAAACGGCACTAATTCAACAAAACATGGCAGAACATTCACAAAAAATGCAAGGAAAGCTAAAGACGCAATTAGCAGATTTCAATGCTGTGGCAGAAGAGAATACACGCTTACGTAAACGTGAAGAATTCCTATGCAATCAATTAATTTCCCAAATAAAACTTTTAGATTCCCTCATAAAAGCTCCCAAGGCACTTACCGCATATGAATGGGCAGAAGTAGAAAAAGAAATAAATAGATTATATGATAATTTCACTCAGCGCATGCGCAAGCAATTCCCTACACTCAGTGACAATGATCTGCAAGTATGTTGCCTTATTAAATTGCATCTTTCAGTAACCAACATGGCAGATATACTAAACATTTCTCCTACTTCCGTTTCCAAACGTAAACAACGACTAAAAGAACAAATTATAAAGGAATTGGACGATGACTTCGATAAGTCTCAACTCATTGATATTTGGATTTGGAGATATTAAGTCATAGCATGTCCATATCTGGTTATCTTTTTTTTCGGATATCATTATTTATTAAGCAATTACAAAATTGAGATGTCCATATATAGTCCATATTGTGTCCATATAACTTCAAGAATAAGTGGCTATATTTACTTTCAGTAAAACCAAAACATAAACCATTATGAGAAACAAAGTACTGTATTTACAGCTATGCTTACTTTTTATTATAAGCAGCTTACCTGTGCAAAAGGCACAAGCGGGAGAAAAAGACACTCCTACCGAATATAATACACCTATTTATGGAGAATGGAGCACAAAAGCAAGAAGCCTCTCTCCCATCCCCTTCACCGCCTCCATCAGCGGTGACCAGCTAACTTTGAAATGCGCCTCCCCTGACTATGACATAAATATCACCATTGTCAACGCTAATGGCCAATCCGTATGGCTGTGTGATATTGCAGCACCCGAAACATCTTTTGTTTCCATTCCTCTCGACAGCTTACCTCAAGGTAGTTACACGATTGAAATCAGCAATGATTACGGTGGTTACTTACAAGGTACATTTCAGCTTTAACTATGGAAAAGGAGAGACAGACTTATGAAGCCTCTCCTTTTTCTTTTCTACCTCTTCTTATTCAATACTAAAAACACACCATTATGAAAAATGTCGACTTACAGAAAATCATTTATATGAATACGCTGATTGCACATCGACGTACAGGTACACCGGAAAAATTTGCTCAAAAGTTGAATCTATCCCGATCCGCCCTCTTCGAATATCTAACTTTCCTGCGCAAAGACTTGATGTTGGAAATACTCTATAGCTGCTATAGCCAGACATACTACTATGGAGAGAAGGATTTCTGCGCCCTGATGGGTGGAGAATGTTGCAACAATTGCCAGCGATTTCAGAATCAATAAACCAGCCTACTATGAAATTCCCTTTCTATAAACAACTGGACGGCATGGACTGCGGCCCCTCGTGCCTGCGAATGATAGTCAGATATCACGGAAAGAAATTCTCCGTGCAGCAACTGCGCGAACAATCATTCATACAACGCACCGGAGTGAATATGCAGGGTATCAGTGAAGCGGCTACCAGCATCGGTATGCGTGCCACAGGCATTCGTACCACCATCGACAAGCTGAAACAGCAGTCCAGACTACCGTGCATACTGCACTGGAATCAGATACACTTCGTGGTGCTCTACAATATTGTTCAGAAGAAAGGGAAAACCTACTTTTATATTGCCGATCCGGCTTACGGATTACTAAAATATGAAGAAGAGGAACTGAAGAAATGCTGGATAAGCACCTCGCAAGGAGGCATAGAGAAAGGAATAGCCATGCTGCTTGAAGTAACCCCTCAATTCTATGACACAACTCCCATCAAATACGAAGGCATATCGCTATGGCATCTGCTGCGATACGTACACCCTTACCGGAAGATGATAATCCAGTTGATAATAGGTCTGTTGGCAGGCAGCGTATTGCAACTCGCTTTCCCCTTCCTGACGCAAACCATCGTAGACCAGGGTATCGGGCATCGTAACCTGAACTTTATTCAACTGATATTGGCGGCCCAACTGATGCTGGTATTCAGCCGCACACTGATTGAGGTCATACGACGCTGTATCTTGCTGCACATCAGTACGCGCGTCAATGTAGCCTTGATATCGGACTTCCTCGTCAAGCTGATGCGCCTGCCCATGCGGTTCTTCGACAGCAAGCTGGCCGGCGACCTGATTCGCCGCATCGAAGATCATAAACGTATAGAGATGTTCCTCACCCAGTCCGTGCTGAGCATTCTGTTTGCAACTATCACCATCATCATCTTCGGTGGAGTGCTTGCCGTGTACAACCTGAAGATTTTCCTGCTCTTTCTCCTTTTCAGCATCCTCTACGTAGGCTGGGTAAAGCTCTTCATGCGCAAGCGTGCCGACCTCAACCGGAAGAACTTCGAACAGATGTCCGTCAATCAGGACAACCTGATGCAAATGATATACGGTATGCAGGACATCAAATTGCTGGGATGCGAACAGCAGAAAAGATGGGAATGGGAAAACATACAGGCTTCCCTGTTTCATATCAACATCAAATCGCTCAATCTGGGGCAATGGCAGCAAGTGGGCGCAGTGCTCATCAATGAGGTGAAAAATATACTGATTACCGTGCTCTCCGCCACCGCCGTACTGAATGGAGACATCACACTGGGTATCATGTTATCCATACAGTACATCATTGGCCAGATGCAAGGCCCGATAGAACAGTTCGTATCCTTCATGCAGCAAGCGCAGGACGCCCAACTCAGTCTGGAACGGTTGGGAGAGATACACAGCAAGCCCAACGAGGAGGAAGACAAGGGAGCGGACAGCGACGAACAGATATCTGGCAACCAGTCCATACAACTGCAAGATGTGTTCTTCACGTATGGTTCGGAAAAATCGAAGAAGATTATCAAAGGGGTATCACTGAACATCCCGGCCGGAAAAACTACCGCTATCGTAGGACTAAGTGGAAGCGGAAAAACAACGTTGATAAAACTGATGCTGGGTTTCTATCCGCCCACGGAAGGAAAGGTGTGCATAGGCGGGCAGTCACTGCAAGACCTAAGTTTCAAGCAATGGCGCAAGCACTGCGGGGTCGTCATGCAGGAAGGATTTATCTTCAACGACACCATAGCCAACAACATCGCTCCCGAAGATGACACCGTGGACAAAAAGAAACTGCTTTATGCCGTAGACATGGCGAATATACGCAGCTTCATCGAGACCCTGCCCCTGAAGTATAACACCCGGATAGGTAACACCGGGCAAGGTGTGAGCCAGGGACAGAAACAGCGGATACTGATAGCCAGAGCCATTTACCGCAACCCCGATTACCTCTTCTTTGACGAAGCCACCAATGCACTGGACACGGACAATGAGAAAACAATCCAGCGGAATCTGGACCAGTTTTTCAAAGACCGTACAGTAGTGATCGTAGCCCACCGCCTCAGCACCGTGCGCAATGCCGACCAGATTGTAGTGCTAAAGGATGGCAACATCACCGAACAGGGCAACCACGACTCGCTGATATCCCAACAGGGAGATTACTACCGCTTAGTGAAAAACCAACTGGAACTGAACGCCTAAAAATGGAGGAGCACGCATGGAAGAAATCTACAAACCGGAAGACAAGGAAGCGGACAAAGTGGAACTGTACAACCGCGAAAATAACGACATACTGGGTGATATGCCCAACTGGCTGATACATACGGGAAGTCATATCATCTACGGGCTTATCGGATTATTAATCATCTTCGCCGCCTTGTTCTCCTATCCGGACACCGTGAAGACAGGCGTTACCATCGACGACTTATCAAAAACAGCATGGATAACGGTGGGACAGTCGGGAATCATAGACCGGTTCTTCGTGGAAGACCGGCAGCAGGTGAAGCGCAACGATACGTTGGGTATTCTGCGTAATGCAGCCTCTATGGAGGATGTAAAGAAATTCAGCCGTGTGCTGGGAGACGTGGAGGCGTACTACCGCACTAACGAGATAAAGTACCTGAACCGTTTCCCGTTCGACCTCATCATGGGTGAAATGACCGGAGCTTACGGACAATTCACAGATGCCGTGCGTACGTGCATGATTTATGATGAATTCGACATCTTCCGGCAGAAAGAAAGATTCCTGAAAGAGGAACTGGCCATACTGGAGAAACAGCCCGAAAAGAATGAAATGAATATTCTGAGTGTCAGGCGCCAACTCTTCGACCTGAGAATGGAACATAAAAAAGAAGTGGCACTAAACCGAAGAACACTGGAACTGGCATACGAGAACATGATTAACAGCCTGAAGATGTGGGAAGCCAGATACCTGATTAAAAGCAGCAGCAACGGAACCGTGATTCTGGGGAAAAGCTGGGGAATAAGCAATGTGATAAATGAAGGTGACACCGTATGCTCCGTAGTATCGGAACAGAAAGGGCAGCCTACAGGACGCGTCAAGCTCTCGCAGGAAGAGGTTGCGGAAATACGGACCGGAGATAAAGTGAACATCGCTTTGAAGAAGTATCCGGTGCATACTTACGGATATCTCACCGGCGAAGTGGCTTCCATCGCCTACGTTCCTTACAGCAAAAACTACGCAGTGGAAATCAATTTCCCCTGTGGACTGAATACCACAACCAAAGATGAAATAGAGTATGAGATAGGTCTATCCGGGAAAAGCCGAAATCATCACATCGGATCGGAGCATACTGAGCCGCATATTCACCCCGCTTTATCAATTAACCTCTAAATAATCAACATCATGAAAACTAAAAATTCCGCTAAAGGTGACAACCAACGTCAGGGAACGCCTCAAGATGAGAACTATTCTCAAGAAGAATTGCTGAATATGGACGAATTGTTCGACCTGCAAGGTGGCATAGACGACAAGCAACTGGGAAGTTGCGGGCTGGGATGCTTTTCAGGTGCTACCCGCCCATGCGGCCATGCTCAGTTTTTTCACGCACGAACGAAGCCTAAATGAGAACTGGCCATTGCTGGCTCTCTTCTTTCACTGTGACGCATCGAAAGCGGAAAGGCTGATACGCCCTTTCATGGAAAATCGGGAAGCATTCTTCACGACATGGCACGGAAAGAGAATATGTTTCCCCAGGCAATTGATTATACCTGTGGAAAAGGCAGGAACGGAATACCGTTTTCAGAAATTACCGCCCTGCACTCCTATAGGAATGACCGTCGACACGTGTACCAGACGGTTATATTCCGGTCCGCTGCTATTGACGCTGATGCTGACCAACCGCTGTATGACGCACTGCCGGTATTGCTATGCCGATACCCACACGCAAGTGCAAAACAGATTGCCCACCTCCCGCATTTTAGAATTGATACGGGAAGCGGCAGAACTGCCTGTGCAGCAAATCAACCTGATAGGCGGGGAAATCTTCCTGCATAGGGATTGGGATATCATTTTGGCGGAACTGGTAAGGCACGGTATAGAACCGGAATTTATTTCTACCAAAATACCGTTTACCGAAGAATGTCTGCGAAAGCTAAAACAAACCCATTATAAGAATCTGATACAAGTATCACTGGATGCCATCGACACATCGGTATTGGTACAGTCTTTATCCGTCGACAGTTCCTACGCCTCGGAAATGATACGTGGACTCTGGATGCTGGATCAAAGCGGGCTGCCTTATCAGGTGTCTTCCGTTCTTACCACCTACAATTGTGACCCTCAAACCCTGACCGATCTGTTCCGCTTTCTATCCACATTGAAAAATCTGCATGACTGGCGCCTTACGCCTGTCAGCAATTCCACAACAACAAAGTATCCGGGTTTTGCGGATTTAAAACCTTCCCATCAGAAGATCAGTGATATTTTCAGATTTCTGCAAGAAGCGGTCGTACCCAATGCGCATTTCCGGATTATTCTGAACCAAAGTGCCATAGAAAAGCAATATTATACAGATGAAGGAGGAAGTATGCACTTCAACGGCGCCGTCTGCTCCGCGCTGAACAACCATTTATTCATTCTTCCGGACGGAAAGGTTACTATCTGCGAACAACTTTACTGGAATCCCCGGTTCATCATCGGGGATGCTAAGAAATCCGGCTTAAAAGAGATCTGGCAGTCTCCGGAAGCATTGCATCTCTGTAACCTTTCACGCAAAGACCTCAGCAGACAAAGCAAATGCAAAGCCTGTACCTATTTTGAAGAATGCTTCGAATACGGAAACCGGTGTTGGAGCGATATCATCAAAGCATACGGCAAAGAGTGTTGGGACTATCCGGACCCGAGATGCCGCCTTGCTCCGGAAATGAAAAACCGGCTTGACTACTGACCACGAAAAAAGGCTGCCCTTTTTCAAGAGCAGCCTTCTATTCAGTCTAAAATCCCGTGGATTATTCAGCCAATTTACCGTCTGAACCAAGCACGTTGATGATCTTATGCATGTACATCTTTTCCATGTTGTCACGAGCCGGGCCAAGATACTTACGCGGGTCAAACTCAGCCGGTTTTTCTGCGAATACCTTACGGATAGCAGCAGTCATAGCCAGACGAGAGTCTGAGTCGATGTTGATCTTACAAACTGCAGACTTAGCAGCCTTACGCAGTTCTTCTTCAGGAATACCGATAGCAGCTTCCAGCTTGCCACCAAACTTGTTGATAGTTTCAACTTCTTCCTGAGGAACTGAAGAAGATCCGTGCAGTACGATGGGGAATCCCGGAAGTTTCTCCATTACAGCGTCCAATACTTCGAATGCCAAAGGAGGAGGTACCAAACGACCAGTCTTCGGATCTACGTGGCATTGTTCGGGTTTGAACTTGTATGCACCGTGAGAAGTACCGATAGAAATAGCCAAAGAGTCACAACCTGTGCGAGTAGCAAAGTCGATTACTTCTTCAGGGTCAGTATAAGTATGATGTTCAGCAGAAACTTCGTCTTCTACACCAGCCAATACACCAAGTTCGCCTTCTACAGTTACATCAAATTGATGAGCGTAGTCAACTACCTTCTTCGTCAAAGCAACGTTTTCTTCGTAAGGCAGGTGAGAACCGTCGATCATAACTGAAGAGAAGCCCATATCGATACAAGACTTGCAAGTTTCGAATGTATCTCCGTGGTCGAGGTGAAGAACGATTTCAGGGTGTTTGCAACCCAGTTCCTTTGCATATTCTACAGCACCTTCTGCCATGTAACGCAACAATGTCTGGTTAGCATATTGACGGGCACCTTTAGATACTTGGAGGATTACCGGAGATTTGGTTTCAACAGCAGCCTTTACAATAGCCTGCAACTGTTCCATATTATTAAAGTTGAAAGCCGGGATAGCGTATCCACCTTTAATAGCTTTCGCAAACATTTCTCTTGTGTTTACGAGCCCTAAATCTTTGTAATTAATCATTTTGTTTAAAGTTTATTGTTAGTGAATAAAAATTCTACGCAAAAGTAAGCATTATCCTTCAAATGGAAGAACAGGTTGGGAATAAATTATCGTATTATCCCCATTGAAACAATTCTATTTTAAAGCTATTGGATGATTTTAACAGAATATTGTAATCTCTATGTTACAAACTCTTTTCATCTGTAGCCTTTATCAGCCTCTTCTGCATACCTTTATATAGATAACAAAAAAACCGGAAAGCAAGTTTAGCTTCCCGGTCTTCGTTTACACATTATTATATATTACTTTTTCAAATAAATGATAGTGGGCAAATGGTCGCTGTAGCCATTCAACCAAACACGTCCGCCATGCGTACGCAAAGGAGAGCCTTTGTACTTGCCATCCTGCTGAAAAAGGTATTCACGGATAAAGACTTCATTATGATCGTACTTCAAACCTTTCTTGGCTTTCAGCAAAGGACGGGAGACTACAATCTGGTCGAACAAGTTCCACTTGCCACGATAGAGCAATGTTCCCACACCTTTATCTTCAAGGGTTTCCCACCAGGGATTATAGAATTCACCCTTCTTCACTTGCTTCGTATACTTGCGTGCGCCCAGTGTAGCCATGCTTTCGTCCATGGGATCGTCGTTCATATCACCCATGACTATCAGTTTCAGTTTCTTGTCCGTACGCATCAGGGAGTCTGTCAATGCCCGCACCTGCTTGGCTGCATGTACACGTACCGGAGACTTAGCTCCACGGGAAGGCCAGTGATTGACGATGAAACAAACGCGTTCGCCCGCCATCTGCCCGTCTACAATAAGGAAACCACGCGTCAGATGCACAGTGTCCCCTTCAAAAGGAGTGGAAAGCACCAGTTTGGAATTGGTAACGGTGAATTGTTCCGGATCATAAAGTAAGGCGCAATCAATGCCTCGTTTATCCGGACCTTCGTAATGCACGAATTTATAGTTGGATATAGCCGGCTGGCTTACCAAATCTGTCAGTACCCGGTTGTTTTCAGCTTCGGCTACACCGATAACGGCGGGTCCTTCAGGTACGCGGTCGCGCGATACTTCACTCAGGACTTTGGCAAGGTTCTTCAACTTGGCCTCATACTTCTCAGCCGTCCATGCATAACTGCCGGAAGGCAAAAATTCAAGGTCGTTCTTACCTGCATCATGAATCGTATCAAACAGGTTCTCAAGATTATAAAACGCAACACTATACAGATCCCGCTCGTTCTGCTGGGCACCTGCCGTAGTGACGCAGAGCCATAGGGAAATTAAGAAAAGTAGCTTCTTCATGCTGAATATAAATTAAAATACTATGCAAAAATCTGAAATAAAAAGCGATAAACCTATTTTTTGAGGGAACTTTTTTCTAATTCGGAGAAATGCACTGCCTTTAAACAAAGGTAGACTGTACCTTAAGCAAAAATAAATCTGAATTTATTTTGTATTATCTGCGACTTGCACTATCTTTGCGCTCTGAAAAATAAGACCATTACACTATTTATTACCAAAATAGTAACCGAATATAATAATTAAAAAACAAATATTGAAATGAAAAAAGGTATTCATCCTGAAAATTACCGTCCGGTAGTATTCAAAGATATGTCTAATGGTGACATGTTCTTGTCTCGTTCAACCGTAAATACGAAAGAAACCATCGAGTTTGAAGGTGAAACTTATCCGTTGGTAAAGATGGAAATCTCTAACACTTCTCACCCGTTCTATACTGGTAAATCTACATTGGTGGATACAGCTGGTCGCGTTGATAAGTTCATGAGCCGCTACGGTGACCGTAAGAAGAAATAAAATTGACTTCTTTTGAAGTTAAAAAAGGGAAGACTTTCACGAAGTCTTCCCTTTTTTATTATAGGAAATTCCCTATCACTTTGTAGGGAAAAGAACGGGAAAGAGAGAAAACTCTTTCCTATTTTTGTATCAGCAATTTTGATTGCAAGTCAATTGTACAAACCATAAACGTAATCCATATGAAACGTCTTATCACTTTCGTTGTCCTCGCCGTCCTCCTCTCCACGGCAGGATTTGCTGCCAGACAGAAAGACTTGAGCGGCCCGATTGCCATAAAAGGCGAACTACAACAACAGTATGAGAATTTTCCTGCCGGCACTCCCGTAGTGATCCGCAAGGTAGTGAAAATGAAATCGGCAGACCAGGCAGGTCCTGACATTTTCTATGCAACCGAAATCAATGGTATACAATTCGCAATACCTTCTTCTGCTCTGAAAACCATTAAACTCTCACCTCCCGAAACCAATCAGGAGTTTTGGCAGCAAACTTATCTGAAACAACATCTGTATGAGTATTTCGGCGAACGCGGATATAACTCTAAGTTGCGCAAGGAAGTGGACGAAGAATGTCGGGACTACCTGTACAAGCTGGAAGAGATCGGCTATGAGGATGATTTCATCACTTCGTATGTACAGAATATCTTTGCTAAACTGACTGCCACCGGCATAGATCCCAACCGTAGCGAACGGTTGAATGTACGCATCATCCAGTCGCCCGAACCGGATGCTTACATGCTGCCCAACGGCACAATACTGATTAGTACCGGTCTGCTCTGCACACTTGATTCGGAGGATGAACTTGCCGCCATTATTGCCAATGAGATGTCTCATTTTGTGCTGGACCATCAGGTTAATAACATCTACCGTGCTGAACGCCGTGCCAAGCGGGCAGCTTTCTGGGGAACGGTTCTTGCCGTCACTGCCGAAGTAGCTCTGGAAGTGGCATACTGGGATGACGACGATACGGCTTTAGGTGTAGGCGCTGTTGCCAGCATCGGAAGTGTTGCCGCCCTGCTGAATGTAAATGTAGTGAATCGCCTGGGAATGAATTACAAGAATAACCAGGAATACGCTGCTGACCGGGTTGCACGTGAGTTATTGGAATTCAAGGGGATGAATCCCGATGGATTGGCGTCTGCACTTTCCAAAGTCATCGGTTACTATAATATACAGCAACGTGGTCATAAGCTGCTTCGTTACGGCAGCATCGACAACCTGAAAAAGCGAATAGACAAAGCCGGTGAGGCAGAAAACCAAATCAGTCATCCTTATCTCAAAGCGACATCGGATGTAGTGACTTTCAACGCAGCCATGAATATGGCAGACCAACGGTATGAAGAAGCCGAAAGATTAATACAGAAGAATATCAATAACAATCTGGCTACCGACCATGATTACGTTATCTTAGCAAAATCACGGATGGCGCTTTACAACACAGAAGAGGTAAACGAAGAATGTGCCACCCTGCTTTGGAAAGCCAAAGAACTAGCAGGAGACAGTCCGAATCTTGACATATATAAACAAGAGATTCTATTGCTAATGCGCATGAATAAACAGGCTAAAGCCGCAGACACATTGAAGGAATATCTGGGATTACTTTCCCGGTATCAGGAACAAGGGGTGCAAGGAGAAGAGGAAGAATGGACAAGCAAAGAAATAGCCTGGGCCAATCAATTATTAGATAAGATCAACAGACTATAAAGTCTTTTTCACCACAGATTACACGGATTTACACAGATATTTATATTGATAATTTAATCTGTGTAAATCCGTGTAATCTGTGGTGATTTCCGACTCCTCTTATTTACGGAATGGCGGACGAACCACTACCGCTTTCAGTTTGCGTCCACGCATATCAATGCAAATCTCCGTACCGACCTTGCTATATTCCGGTTTTACATAGCCCATACCGATACCAATCTTGCGAGTAGGCGACATAGTACCTGAAGTTACTACTCCGATAGCTTCGCCTTCTGTATTGAACAACTCATATCCATGACGGGGAATTCCACGGTCCACCATTTCAAAACCGACCAACTTACGGATAGTACCTTCCGTTTTCTGCTTTTCAAGCATCGGACGATTGATAAAGTTCTTACCTTCAGCAAACTTGGTAATCCACCCCAAACCGGCTTCAATAGGAGATGTCGTATCATCCAGATCATTGCCATACAGGCAGAAGCCCATTTCCAGACGAAGCGTATCGCGTGCACCCAAGCCAATCGGCTTGATGCCAAATTCTTCACCTGCCTCAAATACGGCATTCCAAATCTTCATGGCAGCTTCGGGATAGAAGTAAAGCTCAAAACCTCCTGCACCGGTATAGCCGGTATTGGAAATAATCACATCTTTCTCACCGGCAAACTCACCATGCGTAAAGGTGTAATACGGCAATTCCGACAAGTTTATACTCGTCAGTTGCTGCAAAGCAAGAATGGCTTTCGGTCCCTGTACGGCAAGTTGAGCCATGTGGTCGGAAGCATTTTCCAATTCAGCACCTTCGGTATTGTGCGAAACGCACCAGTTCCAGTCTTTTTCTATATTCGAAGCATTCACTACCAGCAGGTATTTCTCCGGTTCATAATGATAAACCAGCAAGTCATCTACGATACCGCCTTCTTCGTTAGGAAAACAAGTATATTGCACCTTGCCCGGAGTCAGGGTAGCTACATTATTGGAAGTCACTTTCTGAAGAAAAGCCAATGCATTGGGGCCTTTCACCCAGAATTCTCCCATGTGGGAAACGTCGAATACACCCACAGCATTACAAACTGTGAGGTGTTCATCAATGATACCGGAATATTCTATCGGCATATTATATCCCGCAAACTCATGCATCTTAGCACCCAGCGAGATATGTTTTTCTGTAAACGGAGTGGTTTTCATGTCTTAAGGTATTAAATTATTTTATAGCAACAAGTTCGGCAATCTTCACAATGACCTTCATCGCTTTCTCCATATTCTGGATAGGAGCGAATTCATATCGTCCATGGAAGTTCAGACCACCTGCAAAGATATTGGGGCAAGGCAAACCTTTGAAAGAAAGCTGTGCGCCATCCGTACCACCACGGATAGGTTTCACATTCGGTTTCACACCTACAGCCTCCATTGCAGCAAAAGCCGTATCAATGATATGCATTACCGGTTCAATCTTCTCACGCATATTATAGTATTGGTCACGGAGTTCAAGTGTTGCCGTACCTTCACCATATTCAGCATTGATTTCACTGACAAAGCGTTCTATTTTCTTCTTGCGGCTCTCGAAACGTGCACGGTCATGATCACGGATAATATAAGCCACTGTAGTCTGCTCTACATCGCCGTTGAAACTGATGAGATGGTAGAAGCCTTCATAACCTTCGGTATGTTCGGGTGTTTCATGAGCAGGTAACATCGCACAGAAACGGTTGGCCACACGAATTGAATTAATCATCTTATTCTTGGCATAACCCGGATGTACATTGCGGCCTTTGAAAGTGATCTTAGCAGATGCCGCATTGAAGTTTTCAAACTCCAACTCTCCTACTTCGCCGCCATCCATTGTGTAAGCCCAGTCGCAACCGAACTTCTCTACATCGAATTTATGTGCGCCCAATCCTATTTCCTCATCCGGATTGAAACCAATACGAATCTTGCCATGCTTGATTTCAGGATGCTCTTTCAGGTACACTATCACAGAAACGATTTCGGCAATACCGGCTTTATCATCTGCGCCCAACAATGTCTTGCCATTGGTAACGATCAGGTCTTCCCCTTTATGATCCAGCAGTTCGGGGAACTGAGACGGAGAAAGAACTACATTCTCTTCTGCACAAAGCACGATGTCCGAGCCGTCATAGTTTTGAACAATGCGGGGAGACACATCTTTGCCACTCATATCGGGACTGGTGTCCATGTGGGCGATAAAACCAATAGTAGGTACCGGCTTATCGATATTTGCCGGAAGTGTGGCAAACAAATAGCCATGCTCATCCAGCGTTATGTCTTCCAAACCTAAAGACTCTAATTCTTCTTTCAGATATTTGGCAAATACCATTTGCCCCGGAGTACTTGGAGTCACCTCTGTCTCTTCACTGGACTGGGTGTCGAAGCTTACATACTTCAAAAAACGTTCTACTAAAGCCATAATATTTACGATTTAATAATTTTCAATTTACGATTAAGAATATGAACTACCAATTGTCTATCAACAGTAGTCAATAGTTCTGCCGTAAAGGTAGAAAAAGGGGCGTGAACTGCCAAGCAATTCACGCCCCTTTTTACAAAATGTTAGTATTTAGAGTTACTTAAAAGCAACTACTTCCATCAAAACAATGTGTACAAACCTTACATTTCGGCAATCCGATGGACTCGATGAGAGTTTCCAGGGTATTAAACTTCAAAGTTGTAAGTCCAAAGCGCTCAGCAATAATGCTGACCATCTTCTCATATTCCGGAGAACCGGTAGTGGCATATTTCTCCAGATTCTTGTCTGCATCTCCCTCCAGTTCTTCTATAACGCGACGTGTAATCAGTTCCAACGGGCTCTTGGATGCCGTGAAACCTACAAACGGACAAGCATAAATCAACGGCGGACAAGCAATGCGGATATGTACTTCTTTGGCACCATATTCATACAGTACCTTCACATTATCCCGAAGTTGCGTTCCCCTTACTATGGAGTCGTTACAGAACAATAAGCGCTTACCTTCCAGCATGGCACGGTTCGGTATCAGTTTCATCTTCGCCACCAATGAGCACATCTCCTGCTTACTGGGAGTGAAACTGCGCGGCCATGTCGGTGTATATTTAGAAATGGCACGGTGATAAGGAACTCCTTTTCCTTCGGCATACCCCAGAGCCATACCTACACCGGAATCAGGTATACCGCAAGCACAATCGACTTCAGAATCATCGTTCTGCCCCATCTTCAAGCCACTGGTAAAACGCACTTCCTCTACATTGCGACCTTCATAGCAGGAAGTGGGAAAACCGTAATATACCCACAGGAAAGAACAAATCTGCATCTTTTCCTCCGGCTTCCGCAATTGTTCCACTCCATCGGCAGTCATACGAACGATCTCTCCCGGACCGAGATAGCGGTCTATTTCATAATCCAGATTCGGGAAACTACTTGACTCACTGGTTGCAGCGTATGCCCCTTCTTTCCGGCCAATTACAATTGGAGTGCGTCCCCACTTGTCACGAGCCGCAATGATACTGCCATCTTCTGATAACAGCAGCATAGAGCAAGAGCCTTTGACACGGCGGTAAATATTTTCTATACCTTCTACAAAAGTTTTTCCTTGTATGATGAGTAGTGAGATAAGCTCGGTTTGATTGGTATTGCCTGAACTCAGTTCGGCGAAGTGCATATTTTAGGAAAGTAGCTCTGCTTCTATTTCTTCCAGATTCACAATTTTGGCAACTGTTACAATGGCAAAGCGTCCGAGATGGGAGTTAATGATGATGGGCTGCGGATCTGTGTCGCTGATGATTCCTATTCCGACATTTCCTTTAAACTTATCCAGTTCGTCTTCAAACTTGGTTCGGAAATAAGTGCTCTCCAGGTTATGAATGGATCGGGCAAACATGCCCTCTTCTGCATCATACGTGGCAAGCCCGCCCCGCTTTGTTCCTAAATGTGAATTATAATCTGTACCGTAAAATAAATCCGTCACACAGCTCGCTTTGGAGACTGTCCCGAAAAATCCTCCCATAAATCCTATTATTTATTATTGATTTTAGTATTGACGGGCACAAAGGTACAAAGAAGTTTCTTCTCCACATTACTTTCCTACGAGACAATTTCTAAAAAAACTTATTTTTATGCAGGTTTCCGAACAGCAGTTTGAACGTTTTGTTTAATTCGCAGATAAAAGAAATTATATGGTTCAGGATGGAAAATCACAGGAAATAGACGAAACGGACGGGCTGCCATTTCCGCAACGAATATGGGCGGTAGTGGCCATTGGATTCGCTCTCTGCATGTCAGTGCTTGATATCAACATCAGTACTGTAATCCTCCCTACCCTCGCACATGATTTTGGAACTTCGGACTCTGTGATTACCTGGATTGTCAATGGTTATCAATTGGCTATTGTAGTGTCATTACTTTCTTTCTCTGCATTAGGCGAAATCTTCGGATATCGTAAGGTATTTCTCTCCGGAATTGCTTTATTTTGTGTGACATCACTTATATGTGCCTTATCCGATTCCTTCTGGACTCTGACAACTGCCCGTATTTTCCAGGGATTCAGTGCATCAGCCATCACCAGTGTAAATACAGCCCAACTTCGTCTTATCTATCCGAAAAAACAGATAGGACGTGGAATGGGGATTAATGCAATGGTAATTGCCATATCGGCGGCGGCAGGTCCTTCTGTTGCCAGTGGTATTTTGTCAATAGCTTCCTGGCACTGGTTATTTGCGATAAACCTGCCATTGGGGATCATTGCCCTGATATTGGGGATCAAGTATCTGCCTGAACAAAAAGAGCTGTCCAAACGTAAGTTTGACGTTATCAGTGCGGTGGCTAATGCTATTACTTTCGGATTATTGATTTATACATTGGATGGTTTTGCGCATCATGAACGCTATGATTATCTGATTCTTCAATTAGTGATATTAATTGTTGTAGGTACTTACTATGTACGTCGCCAATTAGGTCAGGAATCTCCCCTACTTCCTTTGGATTTGCTAAAGATTCCCATCTTCAGGCTTTCGATACTGACATCCATCTGTTCATTCACCGCACAAATGCTGGCTATGATTTCATTGCCTTTCTTTCTACAGAATACGTTGGGGCATAGCGAGGTGATGACCGGTTTATTATTAACTCCCTGGCCTCTTGCAACTTTATTTGCCGCACCGGTTGCCGGTTATCTGGTGGAGCGTATTCATCCGGGAATATTGGGAAGTATCGGTATGGGGATATTTTGTATCGGGCTTTACTCGCTCTCCATGCTGGATGCAGAATCTTCCATTCTTAGTATCTGCTTTCGGTTAGTCCTTTGCGGCATTGGTTTCGGACTTTTCCAGACACCGAATAATAGTACTATAATCGCATCTGCCCCGACCAAACGTTCAGGAGGAGCCAGCGGAATGATGGGAATGGCACGACTTATGGGACAGACTCTCGGAACTACGCTTGTAGCACTCTTATTCAGTTGGGTGGTAGGAAGCAAAAGTACGGAAGTATGCTTGATAACAGGGAGTGTATTTGCGCTGATTGCGGCGGCGGTGAGTAGTTTGAGGTTGTCACAAGCGTCGGTGTTGAAAAAATAAAAAAAGGCCGAAACTGAGCTTCGACCTTTTCTATATCTTATTTTAAACTACTTTTTCCAAACATAATATGGAATAAACAACCATCTCATAACCTTTATTACCGATTTGATCAATGTACAATACTCCATATAGTCAGAAATATAATCTTGAAATATTCCTTCACCGAACGATGCTCTATATATTTCATATTGTAGCATATTTTATCCGGCAGTATTTGTTCTACATATGCCTTGTCCGGATCCTCAGCCTGTCCTAAAATCGTATTTTCATCTACATATTCTATAGATGCATAATCTGTAATTCCCGGGCGAACAGACAACACTCTCTGCTGTTCTTCAGTGTAGAGTTCCACATATTTACGAACCTCCGGACGCGGGCCTACCAGACTCATATCACCTTTCAGTACATTGAATAACTGAGGTAGTTCATCTAATTTATATTTGCGGATAAAATACCCGATACGGGTAATCCGGGGATCTCGTCCGCCTACAGTTATCAAACCTTGCTTATCAGCTCCTATACGCATTGAGCGGAACTTATAGACATAAAAATCCGCCCCTCCACGTCCCACACGTAACTGTTTATAGAAACCACCACCTTTACTTTCCAGACGGATAGCAATATACAGGAAAAGGGAAACAGGAGATAAGAATAGAATGCCCAGAAAGGAAAATAAAATATCAAAAAAACGAATCATCACCTATCAACAGTCACTTTAAGGTATGCATCTTTTACAGCTTTGATTATAAAGTCCAGCTTTTCTTCATCCAACTGTGGATAAATGGGCAAGGAGATTTCACCTTTAAAATTCTCATAAGCTTGTGGATAGTTCTTTATATCATATCCCAATGAGCTGAAGAAGGAAAGCATCGGCATCGGGATAAAATGAACGTTCACGGCAACCTCGCTTTTCGCGATTTCATCAATCATACGATCACGCTGTTCCTCTGTGAAATCTTTGATACGCAATGCATAGATATGATATGAGCTTTCTTTTTCTCCATCTTCAGAAGGAGGCAAAATAGCCCAATCACAATCAGCAAATGCTTTAGAATAGGTATTGAATACTCTTTTACGTTCTTTCAGTAGTTCAGGATATTCCCGTATCTGAGCCAAACCGATAGCCGCATTCACGTCAGCCATATTTATTTTCATTCCCAGACCGACTATGTCATAACGCCAACCACCGGCTTTGGATTTGGAAAAAGCATCTTTAGTTTGACAATTCAAACTCATCATACGCAATTCTTTGTAGAGTTCCGCATTATCAAACGGTTCGGGCAAATTCAGGCAGATGGCTCCTCCTTCGGCCGTCGTCACATTCTTTACAGCGTGAAGAGAGAAGATAGCAATATCCGTTTCGCACCCTGTACGCTGATTCTTGCTGTAATAAGCTCCCAAAGAATGGGCCGCATCATTCATAACAAGAATACGTCCCAATTTTTCCTGTACCAATGACGTCGCCTGAAACAGATTGCGTATTTCCGGTTCATTAACGAGTCTCATGATACGGTCGTAATCACAAGGGAAGCCCGCAATATCTACCGGAATAATAGCCTTGGTCCTTGGCGTAATTGCTTTTCGAATAGCATCCACAGAGATATTGAAATCCTCTCCGGAATCTACCATAACAGGCTTTGCACCCGCATGAAGGACTGCTAATGCCGTAGCACTATATGTATACGCCGGAACAATCACTTCATCTTCAGCAGTTACTCCCAACCAGCGAAGCATCATAATAGCTCCCGAAGTCCATGAATTTACACAAAGCACTTCTTTTGCACCTGAGAAAGATTTTATTTCTTCCTCTAAAGATTTTACTTTAGGACCGGAAGTAATCCAGCCCGAACGCAAGGAATCAACTACTTCATTGATGACTGTATCATCAATGTAAGGGGGAGAAAATGGTATTTTCATATTATTTTGAACTTTCAATTTATACTGTAAGCAATCAATTCACAACATATTCCAATACTCTATTAAAAGTTTAGTTGTATCATTATTTGATTCTAAAAACCTTCAAAAAGCACCAAAAAAACACATGAAAAGCAGAACGTAATAAGTTCAAATGTTCTATCTCACGATACAGATACCAATGATACTTTATCAAACTGAACTTATTAACCGAAATAGAATTAGAGCGTATACGGTATTTCATCAGAACATTAGGAATACCCCAAATATACGGTTCTACTCTTAACATTTTAAGCCATAAAGCATCATCATTCCTCTTCCGTAAATCGGGAACCTCGAATTTTCCCATCTTAGAGACATTATACATCACTGTAGAATTACCAACGGGACAATCCAAGAGCAATCTGTTATAATTAATCCTTCTAACCGTATGAACAACCCTATTTAAAACATTTCCCGACTCATTTACTTGCACATAAGACGTGCAAGTAAAAGCATATCCATTCTTTATCATAAACTCCAATTGAACAGACAACTTATTTGGCATCCATAAATCATCACTATCTAAAAAAGCCATATATTCTCCCGTAGCCATACGCATAGCCATAGTACGAGCCACCGCTGCACCTGAATTTTTTATCAATCTATAATACTTGATACGAGCATCCTGCTTTTGATACTTAGAGACAATTTCTTCTGTATCATCAGAAGAACAATCATCCACTATTATCATTTCCCAATAAATATATGTCTGAGAAATAACAGAATCTATCGTCTCACCTATATATTGCGCACAATTATATGTAGGAGTTATTATAGACACTAACCCTAAATCATCCATATCATCTCCCAATACATTCATATGTAAAACCAAAACACTCTAATTCCACCGAATCATAAATGTTACGGCCATCTATCAAAAGAGATTGTTTCATGACCTTTTTTAGGACAGCCCAACTCGGTAATCGGAATTGCTTCCATTCAGTTAAAAGCAGGAGAGCATCGGCATCTATCACAGCCTCATACATATCTTGAGCATAAACTACTTTATCTCCAATCCTACGTTTACATTCATCCATTGCAATAGGATCAAACACTTTAACGACAGCTCCAGCTTCAACTAACAAATCAATCATCACTAAAGAAGTAGCCTCACGCATGTCATCTGTTTCTGGCTTAAAAGCTAGTCCCCATAAAGCAACTGTCTTACCTTCCAATGAAGAAAAATGTTGTGTCAACTTCGAAAAAAGTATAGTTTTTTGATGTTCATTCACCTCCTCTACAGCCTTAAGCACTCCCATTGGATAGCCATTCTTCTCCGCTGTTTTTATCAAAGCCTTCACATCTTTTGGAAAGCAACTTCCACCATAGCCACAACCCGGATACAAGAATTTATTACCGATTCGACTATCCGAACCGATTCCCTTACGAACCATATTCACGTCGGCACCAACCAACTCGCAGAGATTCGCTATATCATTCATAAATGAGATACGAGTAGCCAACATGGAATTAGCCGCATACTTTATCATCTCAGCCGAGGGAATATCCGTAAAAATCACCCGGAAATTATTCAAGAGAAACGGACGATAAAGCTGGCTCATCATCTCCTTTGCCTTCGCACTCTCCGACTCCACACCGACCACTACCCGATCCGGACTCATGAAATCCTTGATAGCCGTACCTTCCTTCAAAAACTCCGGATTCGAAACCACATCAAAGGGGGTATCCACCCCACGCTCACTCAATTCCTCTTGAATCACAGCCTTCACCCTCCGTGCCGTACCCACGGGAACCGTACTCTTGGTTACTAATACCGTATATTTTTTAATATGTTGGCCAAACGTACGAGCTACCTCCAACACATAACGCAGATCGGCACTGCCATCCTCGTCCGGTGGCGTACCTACGGCACTAAAAACGATATCCACGTTATCCAAACAAGAAATCAGATCCGTCGTAAAATGAAGTCTGCCTTCCTTGGAATTACGCAATACCATCTCTTCTAAACCCGGCTCATAAATTGGGATATTACCCTCTAACAAGCCATTTATTTTCTCCCGGTCGACATCCACGCAAGTGACATCGATTCCCATTTCGGCAAAACAAGTCCCAGACACCAAGCCTACGTAACCAGTGCCGACAACAGCTATATTCATAAGTTGAACTAATTTTCATTTCCAATGAAAAAGCTAAAGCCTACAAAACTTCAACTTTCATTGAGATTATTACATTTTATTTATTAACGAAGTATTGACTTGACATTAAACCCTGTAAACGCTATTATTGTATGGCATTATTATAAACCTTTTTATAAAGTTTCACCATTTTGTTGACGTCATATTCCTTCACCATATTTTTGCATTTCTCTGACAAATCCAGATTACAGTATTTTATAATTTTTTCAGCCAACATTTTACTGTCTCCTAATTCAAATAAATATTCTGAATCCAATATGTCTTTTATACCTGACACATGAGAGCCTAAACAAATGGTTCCGACAGCAAGACTTTCAATGATAGCAAGGCCAAAACCTTCGCCATAGCTTGATAGAACTGATAAATTTGACTGGTTTAATATGGCAGGGACATCGGAACGATAGCCTAATAAAGAGACCTTATCTACAAGTTCATATTTAATTATCATATCTTGGATTGCTTTCCTTAAATCTCCTTCTCCAACGAGGTATAGGTGATAGTTATTATCAAGTAGGGTAAAAGATTTTAAAAGAGTTTCAAAATCTTTGTCGGAGCTTAGACGAGCAACCATAGTTATTGTATAATTGGCATATGGGTGAAAGTCTATACTTTGTAATGATTGTTGTCTTATTAAGTTAAGATCAACGCCGTTATATATTGTCACAATATTATCCATTGGGCCAATCCATGCACGCAGTGCTTCGCTGCACGATTCTGACACCCCAACAACTTTGTCATAATTCCTATAAATTATTCTTTCTATATTTCGTAATTGTTTAATTTTACGCCTATTATTTAGCGATGCATGCTCTGTATATACAAATGTTTTTCCTCTAAAAAACGACTTTAAAACAGAGCAGATATATAACATTGGAAATAAATGGACATGTACTACTTCAGCTTGATTTATAGCTCTAAATAAAATAATAAACGCTTTTATACTGTAAATCTTATATGGAATATGGATAATCTTTATTTTATTTTTAGCAAGTTCACTGATTTTATCAATACTACCAAATGTTAGTAACATCATTTGATCATCACTAATATTTAACGCTAAATTTTCAATAAATGACAGTACACCACCATTGCATTCAGACGCAATATGCAATATTTTCATAATTAAATTATCTTAGTTTCTTTTGAAACATCTCATAGTAAAACAAAGGAAGAGCTATTATCCAAAACAAGGAATCTACAAGACCTTTTATGTTAAGTATTAGTATATATATGAATAGTAAAATAACCAATCTATATGTATTGCTATCATTCAGTATTTTGTGGGAGTATTTAATAATAATGATATGATTAACTATAAAAAAAGCTAAGCCGGTAATGCCAAAACAAAAAATCATTCGCAAGTATCCAACATCTGTATGCATATAATAGCCACTCCCATGAATATCAAGCATTCTTGAATCTCCAAACAACCAAGTTTTTATATCATGCGGCAACTTTGCCCAATGTTCATTAAACAACTTATCCGTAGATCCATTCGAAAGCCCCCCCCGACTCATAATTGGTGAACAGGTCAAAACCGTATTGAAAAGCATCCAATTCGCCAAAGAGAGAAAATAATATCATAAATGAAACAATACATATCGACATGATTGAGATTATAAAATATGCTTTTTTTGATTTTTCGCATTTATATAATGTAATTGAGCCAATTGCAAAAGCAGCACCTAATGCCGAAGTTCTTGCTATTAAAATGCCGGAAAATGTCAAGAATAAGGCAACTATGATTGTTTTAATCAAATCCAATTTATTATTTACAAATAAAAAAACTGCAAATATCAAGCCGATACTACAAGTTACACCTCCACCAAAATTCGTTCCTCCATCGCCAAAACCATATATCCGCCTAACACCATAGTCATAACCAAAACTGGCAACTGAAAAATTCTGCACAGACAAAATTGCATTTGCCAAAGATGGAAGATAAAAAGCAGATAATGCTAAAATATTATTAATGAAGATGCAGCCTATGGCAATTTTTAATATACCATAGAAATCCACCCCTGCTTTTATAGCCCATTTGGCTATAATGAAGCTATTGAAAACATAAATAAAGCAACATAATATATAATGCTGGAATATCCAAGAATCGAATCTGAAATTAATTATACCTGATGCCAAACAAGTTAATAAAATGAGCAATCCAGATATAAAAAACAATGTAACTGTTTGGCTCTTTTTTTCCTTTAATAAAATCCAATATACGAGTCCAATTATTCCTACTATAAAATTAGTCTTAGTCCATACAGGTAATCCTGCAAAATTTACATCGAATAAAGAAAAAAAACAAAAAGATATAATACAATAATGCGCATAATTACTTAGTGCCGTATATAGTTAATTACAGGACGCAGCTTATATATCAATACACGAAACAAATTACTTCTCCATAGAATCCAGTACAAGATAGCTTTTCCGATGCGATTGTATTTGCATAAAGACGAAAGCCCCATTATGACTTCTGCTGTATTTTCACCAATATTAGATTTAATAATTTCGATATCGTAATTATTATAACATAAAGCACTTATATGAAACGCCATAAACTTATTAAGAGCCGCTCGAAAGACTAATTCTGCTTTTAATAGATTGTAAACGTATGCTAACGAAAATGCATATTGTCTTACAACATCATTCGTGAAACGTTTTTTGGAAGAAGATGTTGGATCATCAAAATAGTAATAAACAGCATCATCTATTTGACTAATTTTATTTACATTTTTAATTAATTGATATGTTAATATGCAATCTTCGGCATTTGTTTGATGGGGGAATGTATCATATTTATAATTGTCAAATAACCTTCGTGAGTACAACTTCGACCACACACAATGCAATAGTTGAAATGAGAGCATAGCTTTATAAATACCTTCCTTTTGTGCCCCGTAAGGAAATATATGCTTGTGAATCTTCCCTTTTGTTCCGTCATTATCTACATATTGAAAATTACCAAATACAATATCGGCATCTTCTTCAACAGCTTTATTGTAAACCTTCTCTAAAGCATCACATGGAATGAAATCATCGCTATCTAAAAAATAAAAATATTCACCTTTTGCTATTTTATATCCTTCCCGTCTAGTCCACATAAGACCCATATTTGAGTAGTTGTTCACAGAAACAATGCGCGAGTCATTTTTTATATAATCCTCAATTACATCCATTGATTTGTCTGGAGTATAATCATTGACAATTATAATTTCAAAATCTTGAAGTGTTTGTGATAATACCGATTCAATACAACGTTTAATGTATTTCTCAACGTTATAGACCGGTATAATAACTGAAACCTTCGGCACACTTTCACATTTTTGTAAAGTATTAATCATACAGAGATTATTAAAACGAACATCGCTATTTATTACCACAAATTTCCATAACATCAACATCAATAAAGTCTTTTAACCATGTATTATAGAAATCCAAACATTTGTTATATTTATTATCAACAATTATCACCTTCTTACCCATAATTAAGCCTAAAATTAAGCCATGCAACCTAGTCGTGTAAATTGTATGATATTGTGAAAACAATTGAATACCAACATTAATATAATGCATTCTATTTTTTTTATTAGAAATGCCATATTCCGAATCAACGCAACAGTGTAGGATTGGACATTTTTGTAATTGTCTTGAAAGCATTATTACTACAGTAGCCCATTTAGATTTAATACGATATATGCACTTATTATTCGAATAGGTAGGCCAATCTCTAATATCGCAATTCTGTGTAATCAAAATATCCCTATTTGAAACCTCAGAATCAGTTCTTTGCATATATAGAACTTTACTGCCTTTAGTACATTGAAAAGGAACATCGATAAAGAAAGCCATATCAGGCAATAATAATAATTTATTTTCGCCAAGATATTTGGACAGTTTTTCGTATGAATTCCTATCTCGAACACAAATATATATATCTGGATGGTTTTCAAAAATTTCACAATCCTCTTTAAGCAAAGAATTGTCGTTGTACCAAACAGTTTGAGGGAAGACTATTATTCGTTTATTCTTATATTTATTTGCAATGTAATTCCTCAAATCTTGGCATTTGCGATATAAATCCCCCCAATTCCCTCCTCCATGAAATAATACAATATCAGCATCTTTAATTTTAGATTCTTCCCAATTTTCAACATTTGCGGAATATAAACATTTATAAGGTATTTGTTGCTTTAAATACTGTAATTCGCCTTCCCAAATGAGATTATCGCCAATATTACAATGATTCGGTACATCTAATAATACATAATCACCAACGATTAGTGGCGTAAGTGCTTCAGAAATAATACGTCGCAAGTTTTGTATCTTCTCATTGTTCATAAAATTTTATTTTTATGTATTTGATTATTCCAAAATCTTTAATCTGAATGAAATTAATCCAAATTCTGTTTATTAAAGAATTCATTAATATCCCAAATTTAGGTTCAAAATAATATTTGTATCTGAGCATATCCACTAATTTACAATAAACTTTACACGCAACAGGAGCACGATTTACCATGTCTGGAAACTTCATATAGTCACCATACAATTCAGAAAGTATATAATGATAATTACGTGGTATAGGAACTTCTATCGTTCCAAATTTATGCTTCATCAGTGGAAATATATCCGAATAATTTAGTTTGAAATTATTAGAAAACTCAAAATAAGGGTGAATCAATAGCGTGTCTTTCGATGGAGCTTCTAAACCATAATTATTATTGTAATTTATGAAGAAATCTTTGGACACTAAAGATTTTATCTGTGTGTCAGTTGCATAACCATATTTTTTTTGAAAATTATCCAATTAGCGACATCTCGAAGAATAAAATTTTCTTGTATATCCCTCTCGTTATTATTAATACAATTTAATGGCCTAATATCTACTTTAACGGGGACTAACATTGGAGAACCCTCTGTTCTAGTGTAGATTCTTGTGCTAGCAAAAAAATTACAAGTATGATATCTTTGAGGTGAACTATAAAATAAATATACATCCTTATTTTTCTTGCAAAAATCATCTAAGGCAGTTATTAGTTTCAAATAATCTTCCTTAAGTAGAGATATATCAAAGTCATCATCCCATGGTATAAAACCATTATGTCGCACCGTACCAATCAAGCTTCCACCATCAATCCAATACTTTATGTTATTACTTTCTGCAATATCATCAATAATACTTAACAATTTAAGCATTTCCTGATGAACATCATTAAGCCCTTTTACTGTATAAAAATCGATTCCTTGTTCATTTATAAGAATATGACTTTTTTGAATATTTGATAGCATATTAATCCGTTTTTAAAAGATTGTATTTTTTCGTAATAATTATTCGATATATTGCAAGAAACAATTCAGGTACAACAAATGTTAACACCATTGTATATAAATTCACTTTAGATAATAATACTAATATCGCCATTAATAATAGATAAAGTATGACAGAATATATAATGCTCAAATTATATTCCTTTGAATGCCCTTTTACAACAAGAACAGATGCACCGAATAGAAAAGACACACCTACAATTGGAACATACCATACCATCAATTGTAAAATAGCAACAGCTTGATTTAAATTCCTTCCCCCCAATAATAGGACTATCGGATGTGCAACTAAACAAATAATTACAGAAATTACAATTGCAGAAAAAATCATTGGTTTTATAGTGCGCCTAACAACACCCAGATCTTTACTTTTCGAGACATTGGGATATATAACTTGAGCTATTAATGAATAGGGGGTTTTAAGTACAGAAACGACTTTCGTACATAAATCATAAATAGCGACCATTTCATATGAGAAAAAGGTACCAATTGCAATTATATTAGTTCTTTCCATAACTACAGATGCCAACCTGGAAGCAAAAAACGGCAAACTTTCTTTAAAATCTGCAATAATTCGTTTGCTTGTAACTTTTATAAACTTAACCTTTAATTTTCTGTATAATAAGATATAAGAAATTAGAGATGTTAATATTCCTCCAAATGAGTATAATAATGGAATATATACATAGTCGTCTTCACACCTAATAAAAACAAAAATAAGAACTAAAAAAGAACATTTTGAAATAGATGTTATTATCGTAATAAATCTCATCTTTTCCATTCCTTGATACAACCATATTGGGAATAAAACCTCTTGGATGCATAAACCAATTAAACCAATTATAATAAATGAATATTTGTAATCAAATAAATACAAAATGATTATAGTTACAACTAAAGCTATTATAAATATCAACAACTTTTGAAATATTACACTGGAGTAAATTTCATTTATTTTGTTAATATTGTGCCTATTTTCACTAATTCTCCGTGTTGCCGATACATTAAATCCAAAATTTACAATCATTACCAAATAGGCAACAATAGTCTGCGCAAATACAATAATTCCATATTTTTGTGCACCAATTGTACGAATAAGATAAGGAAATGTAATAAGAGACAATAATAATCCAATAATTTCAATTATTGATAAATAAGTAAAATTGGCTAACAGCATTTTAGAACTATTGTCATTTCTTATTTTGCTAATGATCCTCATGTTCCTTAATGTTGAATATATTACATCCAATTTCTACTCCTTGAACTACCATCGTGGACTTATAATTATGAATAAAAATAACACCTACAATAAGAGGAAAACGCAATAAATTAATAACAGCCGACTGTAATTCTTCTTTTTTCATAATAGATAAAATTTAGTATAGAAGAGACAGCAAAGTGCTATAGTCCTTTCAATATACGAATAAGTTTAATATTATCCTCCCTACTTCGTATGGCCAAACGAATCAAATTCCGTCCACCCATATTTGATTTTAATCCACAGTTACTGATAATTACATCATGCTCTATCAACTTTTGCGTCAGTTCGGCAGAAGTATATTTGTCTATAACTTCACATAAAAAATAATTGGCTTGCGAAGGGATGATGTGCAAATACGGAATCTGCGTCAACTCCCTAAAGAATATT